>Ga0114967_10004106_pt1 | contig 11803 bp, 13 predicted proteins | sample M_130628_MF_Meta_FD_92639 | JGI IMG/M metagenome (GOLD analysis project Ga0114967, IMG submission 92639) | Freshwater microbial communities from Lake Montjoie, Canada to study carbon cycling - M_130628_MF_MetaG | ecosystem: Environmental > Aquatic > Freshwater > Lake | place: Lake Montjoie... | reverse complement strand
TGGACGAGGACGACGAGGAAGCCGATGCATCGGCCACTCTGTGGACCCAGATCACCACGCTTGGTCCTGGGACCGTGGTACAGTGGAAGCAGATCCAGGCGCTGCCTCATGAAACGAGGGCCCAACCCCGTTACACGGAGGCCACCCTGGTCCGAGCGCTGGAGCAGCACGGAATCGGCCGCCCCAGCACCTTTGCGTCTCTCTTGGCCGCCGTGCAAGACCGCGGGTACGCAGAGTTGACCAATGTAAATGGGAAAGCCGTAGAACAGACAACGTACACCCTCGTGGACCCCGTGAAGCCCTTGCAAACCAAGAAGGAACGGAAGATACTGGGGGCGGAGAAGAAGAAGCTCGTGCCGACGGACCTGGGTCGCTCCTGCCTCCAGTTCTTGGAGCAACACTTTCATCACCTCTTTCAGTACAAGTTCACGAGTGAAATGGAGCAGCGGCTCGATAAGGTCGAGAAGGGCCTAGAGCATTGGAAGAAGGTGTTGCAAGATACGTGGCTCTCTTACAAAGACAAGTATCAGACAATGAGTAAGAGTCCCTCTAAACAAGGCACCGATTCAGCCAAGATCCGCGTTCTCAACTCCGAGGGCGTAAAGGCCGTGATGAGCAAGAAGGGGCCGCTCCTTCTCAAGGAAGGTGCGACCAAAGAGGACACGGTCTTCTATGGCTGGCCCGAAGGCGTTCCGTTCGCCTCCATCACAGAGGCACAAGCACTGGCGCATGTTGCCGCATCGGCCCAAGCAAAGGCAGGTGAACAGGTCGGCGTCTGGAAGGACCAGCCGGTGCTCAAGAAGTCGGGCAAATTCGGACCCTATGTGGTCGCCGGCACCCTTTCCGTCTCCATCGGCCCTCTGGACACCTGGTCTGACATCGAAACGAAGCTCAATGAAAAGGCAGAGAAGCCCTCGGGCGTTCTGAAGACCTTCAAGGACTACGAGATCCGCTCGGGTGCGTACGGCCCCTATATCTTCAAACCGGCGCTCAAGACCAAAGTCTTTACCTCGATTCCCAAGGGCATGAAGATCGAGGAGATGACAGAGGCCGATGCAGCGGCGATCTACAAGGCTGGCCTGGACGCCAAGAAGAAATTCGGGAAGAAGAAGTAGGGATGGCTCGTCTGAGTCTGTTGGACATAAAAGACCTGAATTATAAACGGCGGAATGATAACAAAACGCGGAAAGAGCCCCTTCCACCCTATTGCTACACGGCCCAGTGGTATCCAGACAAAGAACCCGAATACGTGGGGAAACTGAAGTCCGTGAAGCCAAGCTACAGTCCTGGTAAACTGGAATGTATTTTTGATGCAATCCATTATACAGCCGTGGATCCGAGGGAAAAGCTCTTTGCAGTAACGGACTGTCTGGAAGACTACGAACAGAGGAAGCAGGAGTTCGAGGCCGAGGAAGAACGGATCAATCGAGAGTTGGAGAAGGAACTGGAGGCCTGCGGCCAACTGCACTGTAAGAAAGAGCAGAATACGAAGCGGAATGCGAGGAGGAATCTGAACGGAACCAACGGAAAGGTGAAGGCGAACATTGACGGATTTTTTGCCTACGACAAGTGTACAACAGAGCGGTGCGCCCCCATTCGAAAGAAACAGATGGAGCACTTCGCAAAGCCATTTACAATCAAGGACTACAGGGCACGGACGAAAAAGAGTGGCGGCGGTTCGTGGACCGAAGCAAAGAACATACCGCTGAACAGCACATGTTATCGCCAGCCACATAGCAACGGCCCCGATTATCACGGGAAGTTGCTGAAGCGATCAAAGGAAAAGCAGGATCGGTTTGGAGATCCCTATTATGAAATGACGTGGGACACCGTGCATGGCTCAGTCTCCCCGACCGCACTCTATAAGGAGTGCCCTTGTCGCAGAAACAAGACGAAAAAGAAAAAGCGCAAGGCTCTGTAGGGGATGGGCAACAAAACGAGCCGGCAGAAAAAGGGACTGGAGCCAGGCGCGGTCAAAGTCGGTACCTGCTACAAGACCATCTGGTCGCCTGACGTGGGCTCTGACTACTTGGGGAAACTCGTCAAGAAGTCAAAGAACAAGGATGCAAGCTACACTCTGGCCTTTGAAATGGGAAACGAATTCCCCTCTGCGACCAAGCCCATCTTTGTCAAGTGCGCCTGTCAAAAGAAGGCCTCGGAACGACAAACAAAACAGACACGGAAACGTGAAGGACTTGTGAAGGAGATGAAGGCCTGCATCAAAGCGAAGTGCTCGGCCGAACAAGCCGCTGCGTCTGCCGCCGAAAAGAAGTTCAATAAAACCGTGAAGCAACAGTGCAAGGGCCTTTCAAAAGGCAAGGACTTGAATAAGTGCATGCAGGAGATTAACAAAAAGGAGAAGGGATGGACGCACGCGCACGACCTCTATAAGTGTAAAACGAAGAAGTGCAAAGACATTGGAGATGCAATCCATAAAACGTATTATGGCTAACACTATCTAAACCTTCCACACTCTTCCCATAGTAATGGCCGACACCGTCCACATCGACGCCTTCCAGACAAATCTCCATGGCTCCCGAATTCTGCTGCAAGGCCCCTGGCCCAAAGGAAAAGCCCCACCCCTGCAAGACCACATCGAACTGCTCCGTCAGCCGTTCCAGCGCCGAGTCCTGCTTACCAACACACCTATCAGTGTCATGAAGCCGATGGCGTACGCCTACGATGCGATTTTTCATATTCGAGAGGTCGGCGACTGGTCCCTGGCCCTCACCTATATTCTGCATGCACCCAAAGATGTGCTTGTACTGATGGAAGAACTCCCTGTGCCCGACGGGGTCTGGCCCAAGCTGCCGAAGTCCGTGACCGTTCTGCACCAAGTCAGCGCCCCTCTGAGACGCCTGGATCCCTATGACACTGTCTTTTATGCGCCGATCGAAGACCTGACGAGTTCCTATGCCGATCTCGTCTATAAGCAGCTTTTGCAGATCTACAAGAAGACCTATCAGGCGAAAGAGTTCAAGGAGATTTTGCAGGAACTGAGAGTGGCCAAGGCAGGCCTGGCCTGGACGCGCATCAACGAAGCAACAACCGCAATCACAATCGGCTCTCTATACTGGTACGATCCCGTATCGGAGAGTTCGGAGCAACTGTCTAAAAAACAGTTAGCCGATCTCTTTTCGTTTTTGTCTACGCAGTTTCAGTGATTATTAAGGTAGATTGCCTGGTAAGGTAGGGGCGGTCGGCGTAGAACCAGGAGGAGGACTCTTCGAAACAAGCGTCGCCAGATCCCCGCCGCCGCGCCGGATTGTACGCCGACGCCGGTGCCGACGCCTCGACTTAGACCGTTTCTGTGTTCTACGCATCTACTGATACCGTTTAGTATAAATTTATTCCTGCTGCTGGTTCTGCTGCTGCTGGTTCTGCTGCTGCTGGTTCTGCTGATCCTGCTTCTGCTGCCCGCCCCTAGAGCGCCGGGTAGAACGCACTCCTTTCTTCATGGCCTTGAAGGTGCCCTTCTTGGGCTTGTAGCCCGCCTTAAAGAGGCGCTGAATGGCCTTCTTGCCGAGTGCATGCTTCTTGCGGCTGACAATGCGACCCGCCTTGGTCTTCATCAGATCCCCCTTCTTCAAGCCGCCCGCTGTACGCTTCGCCGTTCCGTGATAGACCTGCGCCTTGGAGCCGACGGTTACTTCTGTCATGGTTCTATTGAGCCCTTCGATTTTTTTATTCACACCTAAAAAAATTGAAGAGTCTAAAGTCTGTTCTAGAGGATACCCTAGACGTCTTCCGTATCCACAATGTCCACAACTAAGAAACTGGTTCGACGCACCTATGTCCGTTCTGCCGAGGGTCTCTATGTCTGCCCCGAGTGTCCCGAGTATTCCACGCCGAATCAATCGACCATGTGTATGCACATGAACAAACATGACGCGACTCGGCAGAACAAGTGCAAGTGGTGCGACAAGATCTTTGTTGAGAAACAGACCTTGGAGCACCACATCGAACGAATGGCGGGCAAAGGGGGGCATCCGTCCGCCACGAAGTCTGCAGGCTATGAATGTCCCTTCGAAGGCTGCGCCTTCACCAGCCCGTCCAAGGGCAACTGTAGAACCCACTGCATGCGCGTCCATGTCTTCAAGGAGACGGGGGCCATTCTGGAACGAACGAAGGAGTCGATTACGTGCAAGACGTGCTCGAGACCCTTTGACACCTTGGGGGCGTTCTATTATCACAGCATTGGATGTGTGACACTGCCGATAGAAGATGCGCGTCATGCGCTTTTGGCGACGGTTGCGTAGGCACTACGCTATTCGCTTAGTGTTCATCGGGAACTGTACTTGCACAAGTAAGCGTTGCTTACTTGTGCAATTATACTGCCTTTGATTGCACTATTAGTGCTCATCAGGCACCGTACTTGCACAAGTAAGCGTTGCTTACTTGTGCAATTATACTGCCTTTGAACTAAAACGCGAAGCGTTTTAGTTCTCAGGCACCGTATTAATCTGCTGCACCAACGAATAGGTGTGGTAGCCGAGGGCCGCCGATCCCACCATGATGCAGAGCTCGTAGGCGGCCCTGGCTGTCTCTTTTTGCTGATAGCCGATATAGATCAACAGGGGCGCGACAAAGAACACGTGGATCGCATTCACCCAGGCATAACCTGAACGACTGATCCAACGATTGATCATCTTGTAGGCGTGGTAGGCCAGAATGAAGAGGCCGAGGCCAAGCAGTGCATTGTAGGCCCAGATCGGCAGGTCTTTGCGGAAAAAGGCGATCAAGAAGAAGAGCGGCACCACAAACGCAATATGGAAGAGCGCCAGAATCAAGTGGTGATCGAACTGCATTGTCTCTAGAGTTGCCGAAGGAGTTCTGTCGCCGATTCGAGGGCGCCCTCGATCCAGGCTTGGCGCATCGACAGACTCTCGCCGCAGGCCGAGACATGCTTGCTCACTCGGAGGGCCGTTCTACACATCTCTTCGGGATCATAGGAACCCGGACGCCAATAGCTGCAGCCGTCGTGCCACGGATAGGTGTGGAATTCGGTCGGGTCAGGAATGGACAGGTCAGGGAACAGCCGGCGGATCTCCTTCATGACCCTGGTCTGGACAAAGGGCCGGTGCTTCGTGTCGAGCATCTTGATCCAGTAGCGGGCGTCGTCGCCGTCCGTATACGAGATCATACAGAGTCCCTTCGAAGCATTGATAGGAATGAAATAGCGAATGACGTTGTCGGGGAACACCTGGTTGCCCTCCATAAACGAGAACCAGCTCTTGCCTTTTCGAACAGGGAATGTGGCGTACATTCGGATCAACGGCTCCATCGTCAAATGTTTCAAAGCCGGCATTCGAAGGGACGGGAGTTTTTTGAGAGGAAAGACCGGCATGGCCAGAATGCAGTGCTTCGCGCTCAATTCATACGGGCCTCGAATCGGGCCCAGCTCACCCTTTTCGTATTTCATGGCTTGCACCATAACCTGTACGCCTTTTGGCCATTCCTGCACATCCAGAACCTTGGTGTTCAGTTGTATAGTGCCGCCCAGCGCCTCGTAGTCCCTGCGCATATGATCGGTGACCGACTGGAGCCCCTCCTTGCAGACATAGAACTCCTCAGATCCGCGGAACTCCGAGGCAAAGGCGCGTAAGCCCAAGTCCGCACGCAGAGCCCAGATCTCCCCCCAGTACGGAAAGAGTTGTAAAAAGTCGTGGGCCTTGGGGCCATGGACCTGCGTCAACAGTTCGCCCAGCGTGTGCGTCGCCAGCATTTGAGGACTTAAAGAGTGGAGCGGGTCCATGAAGGTGGGAATGAGATCGGTGAAGGCCGTTTCGGCGCCGTTCCCGATAGGAATCGAATGGAGGTCGTATTTCTTAATGAGCGCCAGGAGCATGGGGTGGCGATCCGAATAGCGGCCGGCCGCGATCTCCCACTGGGCCCCTTTTTGCCGATGGGTGAGCATGCGGCCGCCCACATAATCGTACTGTTCCAGAATGCAGATCTTCTGACTCTTGTCACGTTTCAGCAGTTCGAGGCCACAGGTCAGTCCTGCAATGCCCGCCCCTACGATTAAAAAATCATAGTGCATTCTCCCTACCGTTAAGAATATAATTAAGCCCCTCCACAGGGGGGCTTAATTATATTCTTAACACTAGTGCTTAGTATAAAATTACGCCCCCTGCAAATTGCAGGGGGCGTAATTTTATACTAAGCGGTACTTTACTCGGGGTTATTTAGTCCCGCCCTCGCGGCGACATCGGCGATTGTTTCGGCCGCAGCGACCGCGGCTGCCGCCGTTGCCGTCGCCAACCGTGTCGCGGCCTCCGCCTTCTCCTTCTCATCTTTCAGTCGTCTCGTGCGCTCCGTGCCGTGCTGCATCTCCCACTTTTCGTTGACCCAGGGCACCGAACAGTTGAAGAACTTGCCGACCTCGTTCATGGCCTGAAAGGAGAAGTTGCGCAGCTCCTCGAGCTCAATGCGGAGCTGATTGATGAGAAGGGTCGCCGCGTCAGCGGAATAGGTTGTGCTGATGTCGATGCGCCGAAAGAGGTCGATGGCCGCCCCGTTGAAGGCGTCGAGAATGTCCCGAATCTCATTGCTCTTCTGACGATCCCGCTCTTTCCGTCCCAGTTCGCGCTTCCAGTCCTCCTCCGTAGCCTCCTTCATGAGGTAACGGACCCCGATGGCCTCGTTGTTCAGAGGGTCCAGGTGGCGCTCGTAGCGGTGGCGCTCGACGTCCATGATGTGATAGCAGACGCGGAGGATTTCGAGGATCTCCTTGCGATCCGGTTTGGCTGCGGCCCTCAAGGCCGCTTGTACATGGTAGGCGTTGGGCAAACCGCCGCACGGCACAAAGCCAGGATTCGTGGGGGCGTGCTGGCCGCCCTTGGCGAGCCACTGAAAGTAGTGAGGGTTGTGGATGTGGCCGGTCTTGATGGACTGGCCGGATATCCAGGAGAACGGCTTGTGACAGCTCGTGCAGAACATCTGGTCGCACCCGTCGATCTTCGAGATCATCTCGCCACACGAAGGGCAGGGCTTCGTGTCCTTGCGAATGAGCTCGGCGGTCGCCAAGGCATCGGCCGTGCACGTATGGGGCGCGTCGCGATTGAGCCCCTTGATCTCGAAGCAGTCGGGGCAGGCCCAGGTTCCGCACAGGCCGCACTTCCAGGCGCTCGACAAGAATCCGTTGCACTCGGGGGCCGTGCAGCGGCGGATAAACTTGGTGGCGGCCGCCTTCGCCGTTTCACTGGTCGCGTTCTCGTCGCGCCCCTCGCGAACATTGCGGATGCGCCGCCACAGCTGCGAGCGTTTGGCCTGGATCACGGCGATCTTCTTGCTCATCTCGAGCTCGATCTCCCGTTGCTTGGTCGCCAATTCAATGTCGTCCTTGCCCATGGCCCGCGCCTTTACTTCCCGTTCTGCAATGACCTGATAGGCAGGGAGAAAGCTCTTCTCGCGATTCAGAAGAATTGTTTGGCGATGGGCGAAGTAGGTCTTGTTCAGGAAAGTGTTGGAGCAGACGGTGTTCAGGAAGGTCCGCGGCCAGCTCGTGCGGCAGTGCATGCAGTGGGGATCCTCCAGACTACTGCACATGTAGGTTTCGACGCACTTCACGCAGGCCTTCTTGTGACACTGATTACACTCGACCTCTTTCCGTACCACGGAGGTATAGGTGTCGGCGCAGATGGGGCAGGCCGCGTCTTCGATAACCTCGTTCTTGGGCTTTGCGTCGTTGTCGGCTTTGGTGCGCTTCCTGGGTTTCTTGATTGGCTCTGGTTCTGGAATGGGTGGTTCTGGAACTGGCTCTGGCTCTGGAACTGGAACTGGCTCTACCACCTTCCGCTTCAATCGTAGTTTCTTGGGCTTTGTCTCTGACATCGTTGCCTTTTTCTAAACGGCATGGGCGTTCAAATTTAAGCTCTGCAACGCGTTTCGATTTGCAAAATAGTTTCTACGGTACCAGTGGTAGTAATACCCCCGGGGTTCCATAGTTCACTAGGTAGAACGCGTGGCTGTTAACCGCGAGGTAGGCGGATCGAAGCCGCCTGGAACCGTTTTTTATAAAATACGAATCATATTTTATAAAAAACATCATAATCGCCCTTTACAATCCCAACCTATCCTGTCTCAAACGATCCTCCAACCTCCGAAACTGCTCCTCGGTCACGGCCAGTTCAAAGATCAGAACGTGCCCCCGTGCATACTCTTTTAGTGTTTCCCGCAGTTCTTTGTCCAAGCGCTTCTCTCCTTGCAAGTGCCCTATAAGCCCGTCCACCTGACTCGGCAGAATCTCCAGCCGAGCCCCTCGGACCTCGTAGAACACTTTCATCTAAGACGATCACCGTGTTCCGATCTTATGTTCTTAAAGAGCGCATCGGCCTTGTTCTCCGACCGTGGAATCCAGCGAATCCCGCACCATTCGAGTTCCCGTCCGAGTCGATGGATCTTGTAGTTATAGTACTTGGCGTAGTCCTGCTTCCCGGGCGAATCGAAGAGAATCGATCGAATCACGCCCAGGCAGTCGTTCTCGAGACCGACCACCTGCTGATCCAGCTGCTGCGCCATGGCCAAGCCATAGTATATTGACGCCCACTCCGCCTCGGTGGAGCTCGTCAGATGATCGAGTCGTTGCACATAAGGATGCGTAGAACCCGATGGAAGATCCACCAGGGCCGCCACGGCGCCCGAACGACTTCTGGAAAAGAATGATCCGTCTGTCTGCACTTGGGCGATGGGCATGGGAATGATCCACTCATGGGGCGTCCGGCGAAACCCGGCGAAGTAGCGAAGCGGCATGCGCATCCTATCTAGAATAATCTAAAGAATGAAATGCTTTATATGAAGAGATGCAGCAACCACAGAAACAACAACAGGAAGCGAAGAAGTTCCAGTTCTGCGACGTACAGGAAGAGGGTCAAGAACAACAAGAGCAACAACCTACACTACACACGGCAATTACCCAAAAAATGCAGGAGACTGTGCACATCCCTGGGGCCTGGGCGGATCTTCTGCTCGACGACTCTTGGACGACCGTGCAGCGTAAAAAGCGGAGGGGTAAGTAGAGGATGGCTAAAAATGCAGGAGACATAGATTGGAAAGAATTACGAACCAAATTGACTGGTGAAGCAGCCACTCAAATAGCCAAGCATGCTAACAACGCATTGGGGAATAAGTCTCTTGCCGACGCCGCACAAAAAGCACACGAAGTAATAACTGAATTGCAGACGCTGGGAAAGGGCGGAAAAAAACTCGCAAATACGGCATTGAGTGCGGAGAAAGGATGGTTGTCACTAGTACCGGCAATGAAAACGTGGGGAAAACAATGGAAGAAACTAGTAGAAGAAATAGAGTCGTGGGAAGAAAAATACAATGAAGCAGCACCTGTAAATTTGGGCTTTAATTTCGAAAATGGAGGAGCAGGCAAATCCCAAGGCGGTCGCCGAAAAACCAAACGCCGATCTGTAAGGCGGCGCCGCACAATTCGTCGTAAGTAAATTTGATAGAACAAAGCAACAAGCCAACAACAACACAACCAACATGTTCGAAGCCCGCTTTTCCAACTCCATCCTTCTGAAGCGTATCCTGGACGCCATCAAAGACCTCATCGACGACGTCAACTGGCTCTGTACGGAAGACGGCATCGAGCTCCAGTCCATGGACTCCTCCCACGTCGCCCTCATTAGCTTCACGCTTCTCCCCGACGCCTGCTCCCTCTATACGTGCACCAAACCGATTCGTCTTGGTATGAATGTCAACATTCTTTCCAAGATCATTAAATGCGCCGAGAACGACGACTCCGTTCTGCTCCGCCAGAGCAAGGACGAGGCCTCTTTGGAAATTGAATTCGAGAGTCGTTCCGGATCCAGGCGCCACGAGTTCGCCATGAATCTGATGGAGATCGACACGCAGCACATGCAGATTCCTGATCTCGAATACACCTGCTCGGTGAAGCTGCCGAGCAGTGAGTTCAGCCGCATCGTGAAGGACATGGCGACCTTCGGCGATATCGCCACCCTGTCCGTGAAAGAGGGTCAAATCCAGTGCACGGCCATGGGCGACGGGGGCAAGTCCAGCATCTTGGTGAAACAGGACAAGACGGCCAAGGCGGAGAAGCTCTGGACGGACATCAACTGTTCGACGAATACGGAAATGATGTTCGCGCTCAAATATCTCGTGGCCTTTACGAAGGCCCAGCCGATCGCGGATCAAGTGACGCTGTTTATGATTGCGGGGTCTCCTCTGCATGTGCTGTACGACATGGATGCGAAGGGCTCCGTGGGATTCTATCTGGCGCCTCGAGTCGACGAATAAGAAAATCTCTACCATTTATAGAACAATCATGAACCTTAGCTACACGCTTATGATCTATGCCGCTCTTCTTTTTGTTGTCCTGACCCCCGGCGTTTTGCTGCGTCTGCCCCCCAAGGGCTCTCTGCTGACCCAGGCCGCTGTCCACGGCCTCGTGTTTGCTGTTGTCTTCTGCCTGACAAGCTCCTATGTGTCGCGCCTGACCTCGGGGTTCGAGGATATGGCGGGGAAGGCTTGCATGACCGATGCGGAGTGCATGGATGCGACCATGATGTGCAAGAACATGAAGTGCGCACCAAAGGCGCCGGCTATGTAAATGAATGGTTTGGATTTAGTAGTTGTTTCTTACATGCAGTGAGAAACAACTAGTATTGAGTAGTTTGCACAGGTTTCGTTATATATTGCAAGCGTACGTTTCGTTATACAGTCCTCGCCCAAAGCGAGGACTGTATAAGTGTGACTTATGCATTACATGCATAAGTCTCATCCGTCAACGGATACCCATTTTGCCGTAACAGGTTTCCAACCATCGGCGACAGCACAGTATAGGAAGCATCCGCGATATCCCCTGGTAGATTCATTTCCATATTCGATAGGCGCCGCTTAATGGCCTGAATATCGGCCACCTGATCGACCGGCGCATAGACCACTGCATCCGTCATGTCGACATTCGGCGGCTGCGGAGCGTTCGGAATCTTGCTGCTGATGATCTGCATATCGGCGTTGGTCGGAATCTCCGAGTCACGGGCCGCCTTGTCGTCAAACCCATCCCGCGTCAAGAACAGGCCCACGACGAGCACAAGCAGGATCACGAGTCCTGCATAGACAATCATCACACCTATTCGTGTTCTATTTTATAATTTAAACGATAGGATCTGCATCGACAGCAGCAGGAGCAACAGGAGCAACAGGAACAACAGGAGCAACAGTCGCAGCAAGTACAGGAACTATAACAGCATCATGACTCGCAATTGCATTCTGATTCGCAATCACCTCTACCCTCTTTGCATCAACCGGCGCCACACTCTTGGAACCACAAATACCCATGTGTCTGAATTCAGATAGAAACGGCTCCTTAGATGGCGCGTAATCATCCATTTTTTAACACTCGATCAACTGTAGAATGCCCTCCCTCTTTACGGATGTTCTTTCCGATGAAGAACTGCAGTATTTGAATACTCTCCCCGAGGTCTTGGCGGCCAAGGCTTCCCTGGAGTTCCGGTCCTCTGGGATGGTCTATTTTTCAGTGCCTGTGACCGATTCAATCCGTGCAACGCTACAGTCACGGTTTGGCTTACAGCTTACCCGTTCCTCGATCCCCATGCGATGGATGAAGGGAGATACTGCGCCTCACATAGACAAGGGCGCCTCGCACTTCGATAATACATATTTACTGTACCTTAATGACTCCCCCGGCGAACTCATTATAGATTCGCACGCCTACCCTATTCGTGCAAACAGTGGTTTTGTATTCAACGAAGGACTGACCCATGAAACACAGCATACGGAGAATGTTCCCCGTCTGTTGCTGGGCCCC
>Ga0114967_10004105_pt1 | contig 11805 bp, 9 predicted proteins | sample M_130628_MF_Meta_FD_92639 | JGI IMG/M metagenome (GOLD analysis project Ga0114967, IMG submission 92639) | Freshwater microbial communities from Lake Montjoie, Canada to study carbon cycling - M_130628_MF_MetaG | ecosystem: Environmental > Aquatic > Freshwater > Lake | place: Lake Montjoie... | reverse complement strand
TGGAAGATGTTGCATTAGCAACCGATTTAGACCGAGATACAGGCGATGATGACAGAGTGGCTTTGATGACGATTCACTTAGCAAAAGGATTGGAGTTTCCTTATGTCTTTGTAGTAGGAATGGAAGAAGATTTGTTTCCTAGTGCCATGAGTTTGAATACAAGAAGTGAACTCGAAGAAGAGCGGAGATTGTTTTATGTTGCCTTAACTCGGGCGGAGCATCAAGCGTATTTAACCTATGCGCAATCACGTTATCGTTGGGGTAAATTGGTTGATAGTGAACCTTCTCGTTTTATTGAAGAAATAAAAGAGGAGTTTCTTGAATATATAAACCCGATGGATTCAGGTTATCGATATAAACCAACCATCGATTTGGATATTTTTGGTGATATTGATAAGTCCAAATTGCGATTGGCCAAACCTACCGCGGGAACGCCTCCAAAAAAATATGGAGACGAGCCGGTTTCATCCGCGAATATTCGTAAATTGAAACCTATAGGGAATGCACCAAGCAACACTAATTTGTTTGACAGTAAATTAACTATTGGAAATGTAGTCATACATGAACGATTTGGTAAAGGAGAAGTTGTTAGTCTTGAAGGAGCCGGAGCAGATAAAAAAGCAGAAATCAAATTTGAAGTAGGTGGAATTAAGAAGCTACTTTTGAGATTTGCTAAGCTTGATGTGATTGGATAAGAAGAAAGAACAAAGAAAATAGAATAAAGAGCATTGACTTTGTTTATTTAAATTAATCCACTAAGAAAAAAATAGTCTTTCATCTATTCTCTATATTCTTTAATCTATATTCTTTAATCATGGCCGAATTCATTAAAATATATGAAGACAAACCCAGCGAAGCTGCTATAAAAAAAGTTGTTGATATATTAAAAAGTGGCGGTTTGGTAATTTATCCAACAGATACCGTTTATGGTTTGGGTTGTGACATTACCAATACCAAAGCTTTAGAACGCATAGCTAAAATTAAAGGAGTCAAACTAGAGAAAGCCAACTTCTCTTTTGTTTGTAGCGATTTGAGTAACTTGTCAGATTACGTACGCCAAATAGACACTTCTACTTTTAAAATTCTAAAAAGAAGCTTGCCAGGACCTTATACTTTCATTTTGCCGGGAAATAATGATTTGCCGTCAGTATTCCGAAAAAAGAAAACGGTGGGTATTCGCATACCTGATAATACTATTGCATTAGATATTGTTCGAATGTTAGGAAACCCAATTGTGTCAACTTCTATTCACGATGATGATGAAGTGTTGGAGTATTCTACCGATCCTGAATTAATTTTTGAAAAATGGCAATACTTAGTCGACTTAGTTATTGATGGAGGCTACGGATATAATGTTGGTTCAACAATTATCGATTTATCTGGTTATGAACCTATAGTCATTAGAGAAGGTAAAGGCGATCCGGATATATTTTAGGAATCAGTCACGGTCTCAGTTTACAGTATTATTAATTACAAAAAAAACGTCTCGATTTCTCGGGACGTTTTGTCTATTATCTATTATCTATTTTCTTTTCTCTCAAAAATTACTTCTTCTGATTCTTCATTTCTTTTTCAATCATTTCGTAAAACTCATCAATTTTAGGTAAAATTACGACACGAGTTCTTCTGTTTTTAGCTCTGTTGTCTGCAGAATTATTATCGACTAACGGAATAAATTCGCTTCTTCCGGCAGCAATTAATTGAGATGGTTTTACACCTAAATCATTTGTCAATACTCTAACAATAGCCGTAGAACGTTTTACACTCAAATCCCAGTTGTCAAGTAAAACTGCATTTCCTGTGAACGGCACATTGTCAGTATGACCTTCAACCATACATTCAAATGTTGGTCTGCTGTTGATTACTTTAGCTACTTTGCCTAATACTTCTTTAGCTTTGTCACTTACTACGTAACTTCCACTTTTGAATAATAATTTATCTGCAATTGAGATGAAAACAACACCTTTTTCAACATTGATTTCAATATCTGGATCAGAAATACCAACCGAGCTTTTCAAACTGGTTACCAATGCTAAGGTAACGCTGTCTTTTTTGGTTAAAGCATCCTGAAGACGTGAAATTTTTAAATCTTTTTCTTTTAAACTTTCCAATGATTTTTCCAAGTTTTGAGCACCTTTTGTGCTTAACATTGTTATTTCTTTGGTACTGTTAATCAAATCGGAATTGTTTTGTTTTAAGTAATCGTTCTGTTTAGAAAGTGCCTCTTTTTCAGACAGACATAAGTTTAATTTAACGGTAGTTGAATTTAATAAGTCTTGACATTCTTTGTTTTGTGCTTCGAGAGCAGCAATTTTTTTCTTTGTGCCACAAGAGCTTAGAGTAAGGGCAACTAAGGAAAGTGCGAAAATTACTTTTTTCATAGGAAGGGTAATTAAAGTTTTAACAAAAGTACGTATTAATTTAGATTTCAAGAGTGCTTTTAAATGATAAAATCTTGTTAAAATCATTTTTCAAATATAGTGCCGTTTTTAAGGAAGTAGCGATAGACAATGCTTTTGGAGTGATAATAATTTTCGAACTGAGTTCTGTTTCTTTTTTTTAACGTTTTGTTTATCAAATGATAAAAATGAAAGTGGGCTTTAATTATTGTCCAACAATGAATAAATTTCCCTTTAAAAATAAATTGAATTCCGGCAAAACCATCAAGTATGAGACGTACAAAAAGAATAGGAACTAATTTGTTTTCGGGTAAATTTTTAGTAAGCATCAATAAGGAGTTCCTGAAGTTCAAAAATGTCTTCTTTGGATTGCTTTCGTTTAAGGTGGCGCCACCAACATGATAAACTACGGATTTCGAAGTGTATTTTACTTTGTAGCCCATATTAAAAGCGCGCCAACATAGATCAATCTCTTCTTGATGTGCAAAAAAATCATCATCAAAACCATTTAGCTTTTGGTAAACTTCTTTTCTGATAAAAAAACAGGCGCCGCTTGCCCAAAAGATTTCTAACTCATCATTATATTGACTATTGTCCTTTTCAATCGTTTCAAAAATTCGACCTCTGCAATATGGATATCCATATTGGTCTATGAAGCCCCCAGCTGCACCAGCATATTCAAAATATTCTTTGTTTTTATAATCTAATATTTTTGGTTGAATAATTCCAACATTCGCCTCTGTATCGAAAATATTTAGCATAGGAGCAAGCCAATTTTTAGTGACTTCAATATCGGAATTTACTAATGCATAGTATTCTTCTTCTACTTGTTCCAATGCCAAATTATAGCCTTTAGCAAAACCATAATTACCTTCATTTTGAATAATAGTAATTGTTGGAAACTTTTCTTTTATAACCGCAATCGAATTATCTACAGAAGCATTATCAGCCACATAGATTTTTGCTTCATCAGAATAAGCAATTATTGAAGGTAAAAATTGTTCTAACAACTTTGCTCCGTTCCAATTCAGTATAACTACAGCTATTCTCTTGTCTATCATCTATTATCTCTTGGTCTATTGTTTAAAACTAGGTAATTCTTCGAGAAAAATATACTTTTCATTTTCAAAGTCCATTTGACAAAAGTAATGATTTAGACCGTTGGTTACCATCAAGTATTGTGCATTCAATTTCATATTATAACGTGCAATTTGGTCAAAGGTTTCTTGAGTAATTTTTATTTCTGGTGCTTTGCACTCTACCAATAAAAATAATGCTCCATTTGGTAAAAAAACTACAGCATCATAGCGTTTTTTTATATCGTTTATCTTAATCAGTTTCTCTATATTGAGATATGATTTTGGATAATTCTTCTCTTGTAATAAGAATTGAATGGTATTTTGACGAACCCATTCTTCGGGTGTAAGAATGATAAACTTTTTCCTAATGTCATCAAAAATAGACACTTTATTTTCACTATTTTTGAAGCGAAAGTTATAGGAAGGAAAATTAAGTTGCTGCATTAAGCAAAGATATATTTTTTTAGAGAAAAGAATATAGGACATAGAAATTAGACAAACTACCAACTGCGACTGAACACTGAACACTAATATAATGGAGGAAGTAGTAAAAATAATTAACGACATCAAAGCAGGAAATATTAAACCTATCTATTTTCTCATGGGTGAAGAGCCTTATTATATTGATAGAATTACCGAATATTTGGAAGATAACCTTTTAACAGAAGATGAAAAAGGGTTTAACCAAATGGTGCTTTATGGTCGTGATGTTACTGTTGATGATATTGTGGCAAATGCTAAGCGATACCCAATGATGGCACAACGTCAAGTGGTAATTGTTAAAGAAGCTCAAGAATTATCCAGAACAATTGACCAATTGGAAAAATATGCTGAAAACCCACAACCTACAACAGTTTTGGTTTTTGCTTACAAATATAAAACCCTTGACAAACGCAAGAAAGTAACTAAAATGCTTGAAAAAAATGGCTTGGTTTACGAAAGCAAAAAGATGTACGACAATAAAGTAGGCGAGTGGATTAAACGCGTTTTGCAAGGAAGAGGTTATGGTATTGAACCCAAAGCAATGGCCATGCTTGTCGAGTTTCTTGGAAATGATCTAAGCCGAATTGCAAACGAATTGACCAAACTGGAAATAATTCTGCCAAAGGGAAGTACCATTACGCCACATCATATAGAAGAAAATATTGGATTTAGTAAGGATTTCAATGTGTTTGAATTCAGAAAAGCCATTGGCGAGAAGAACCAATTTAAAGCCTATCAGATAGCCAACTATTTTGCCCAAAACCAAAAAGACAATCCAATTGTTATGACCAACGGATTGGTTTTTAGTTTCTTTTCTGCTATACTTCAATATCATGGCTTAAAAGATAAATCTGCTTCAAATGCTGCCAAAATACTTAAAGTAAGCCCTTATTTTGTTAACGATTATATTGCAGCAGCACATAATTATCCAATGAAAAAAGTGAGCGCCATAGTTGGAAAGCTCCGTGATATTGATGTAAAAAGCAAAGGTGTTGGAGCAAATGGGTTACCTCAAGGTGATTTACTAAAGGAAATGTTAGTAAGTATTTTTAATTAATTTCTATCTTTATAAAAATCAATAAATATGAAAAAAATATTCATCTTCACCACTCTTTTAACGGCACTAATTACTCAAGCTCAAGATACTTTTATACAATGCGGTAAACTTATTGATACCAAAAATGGAAAAGTACTAACAAATAAAACCATTATTGTATCCTCCAAAACTATTAAAAGTGTTGAAGATGGTTTCATCAGCCCAACCAATTCAAACGACAAAGTAATAGACCTTAAAACTAAGACTGTAATGCCTGGGTGGATTGATATGCACGTTCACTTAGAAGAACAAACGAATCCAAACGCTTATTTAGAAGAATTTACACTTAATGATGCCGATATTGCATACAATGCTGAAGGATTTGGAAAAGCTACTTTACTAGCAGGTTTTACTACCGTTAGAGATTTAGGAGGGACTGGCATAAACGTTTCGCTTAGAAATGCCATTAATTCTGGCAAGGTTATCGGACCTAGAATTTTTACAGCTGAAAAAGCATTAGCTTCTACAGGAGGTCATGCTGACCCAACTAATGGTTATCGAAAAGACTTAATGGGAAATCCTGGTCCAAAAGAAGGAGTTGTTAATAGTGTTGAAGATGCTAGGCAAGCAGTTCGTCAACGCTATAAAAACGGTGCTGACTGGATAAAAATAACGGCTACTGGTGGCGTATTGAGTGTTGCTAAAAGTTCGGGAAATCCCCAGTTTACTCAAGAAGAAATTGCAGTAATTGTTTCCACCGCCAATGATTACGGAATGAAAGTAGCAGCTCATGCTCACGGAGACGAGGGAATGCAACGTGCTATTATGGGTGGTGTTAAAACCATTGAGCACGGTACAGAAATGAGCGATGCTACTATGGGTTTGATGATAAAAAATAATTGCTATTTAGTACCTACTATCACAGCAGGAAAAACCGTTGAAGAGAATGCCAAAAAACCTAATTATTATCCCGCTATTGTTGTGCCTAAAGCTCTTTCCATTGGGCCACGGATTCAGGGAACTTTTGCTAAAGCATACAAAAAAGGAGTACCTATTGCTTTCGGGACTGATGCTGGAGTATTTCAGCATGGATTTAATGCTCGTGAGTTTGTTTATATGACTGAAGCCGGAATGCCAATCATGAAAGCAATACAATGCGCAACAATTACCAATGCGATGCTACTAGATATGGACAAACAAATTGGTTCAATAGAAGTGGATTATCTTGCAGACATTATTGCCACTAACGATGATCCAACCCAAGATATAACAACAGTAAATAATGTAGTATTTGTAATGAAGGAAGGAGTAGTTTATAAAAGTAACTAGTAGAGAGGGATAATGGATAATAAAGTCGTAATTCGTAATTTCTAATTCGTAATTTTTGACTAAATTTGTTTTCCAAAAATTAAATACCACAAAACATGGGAATGAATAAAAATACCGTTTTAGGATGGGCAACCTTAATCATGATTATTATGGGATTTATTCTAATAGGGTTAGGGATTTATCGCTATGCCGATATTGCGGGCTGGGGGTTTGGAGCTGTTGGTGTTGGATTCTTAGCCAACGCTTGGGTTTTCAGTTCTCTAAAAGGGCGTTTGTAAAAAGTATTCAGTGTTCAGTTGCAGTAAGCAGAATATTTATAAAATATAAAATTTAAAAAAAATGTCAGACGATAAGAAAGTAATTTTCTCAATGCAACGATTGAGTAAATCATACCAAGGAAGTGATAAGCAAGTTTTAAAGAATATTTATTTAAGTTTCTTTTATGGTGCAAAGATTGGAATCCTTGGATTAAATGGTTCAGGTAAATCATCCTTATTAAAGATTATAGCCGGAGTCGATAAAAATTATCAAGGTGATGTGGTTTTCCAACCTGGTTATACTGTTGGTTATTTAGAACAAGAACCAAAACTAGATGAAACCAAAACAGTTTTAGAAATCGTAAAAGAAGGAGTTGCCGAAACGATGGCACTTTTGGACGAATTCAATAAAATCAATGATATGTTTGGCTTGCCAGAAGTGTATGAGGATGCCGATAAAATGGATAAACTGATGGACCGTCAAGCAGAGTTGCAGGACAGAATAGATGCATGTGGAGCATGGGAAATTGATAATAAATTAGAAGTTGCCATGGACGCGCTTCGTACCCCTGACGGGGATATGCCAATCAGCGTTTTATCAGGCGGAGAAAAACGTAGAGTGGCGCTTTGCCGTTTGTTGTTGCAAAATCCGGATGTACTTTTATTGGATGAGCCAACAAACCACTTGGATGCGGAAAGTGTTCTTTGGTTAGAGCAGCATTTAGCACAATATGCAGGAACCGTAATTGCCGTAACACACGATAGATATTTCTTGGATAATGTAGCTGGATGGATTTTAGAATTGGATAGAGGCGAAGGTATTCCGTGGAAAGGAAACTATTCTTCTTGGCTTGACCAAAAATCAAAACGTATGGAGCAAGAAGAAAAAGTGGCTTCCAAACGCAGAAAAACTTTAGAACGTGAGTTGGATTGGGTGCGACAAGGAGCTAAAGGACGTCAGACAAAACAAAAAGCACGTTTGCAAAACTATGATAAACTCTTAAACGAAGATCAAAAAGAACTAGATGAGAAATTAGAAATCTATATCCCTAATGGTCCACGATTAGGAACTAATGTAATTGAAGCTAAAAACGTTGCCAAAGCTTTTGGGGACAAATTATTATATGACAATTTAAATTTTACTTTACCACAAGCCGGAATTGTTGGCATCATTGGCCCTAACGGTGCCGGTAAATCGACAATCTTCCGAATGATTATGGGAGAAGAGAAAGCAGATGCAGGACAATTCAATATTGGAGAAACAGTAAAGATTGCCTATGTCGACCAATCACATTCCAACATTGATCCGAATAAATCAATTTGGGAAAACTTCTGCGACGGACAAGAACTAATTATGATGGGTGGAAGACAAGTAAACTCAAGAGCGTATTTATCTCGTTTTAATTTTGGTGGAAGTGATCAGAACAAAAAAGTCGCAGCGCTTTCAGGCGGAGAACGTAATCGCTTGCATTTAGCCATGACTTTAAAAGAAGAAGGAAACGTATTATTACTTGATGAGCCAACGAATGACTTAGATATTAATACGCTTCGTGCATTAGAAGAAGGATTAGAAAATTTCGCTGGTTGCGCAGTAGTAATTAGCCACGATAGATGGTTCTTAGACAGAATTTGTACGCACATTTTAGCGTTTGAAGGAAACTCGGATGTCTATTATTTTGAAGGAGGATTTTCTGAGTATGAAGAAAATAAAAAGAAACGTTTGGGTGCGGATGTATCTCCAAAACGAATAAAATATCGCAAATTGATTAGAAATTAGTCTATTACTAAGAAAATCCCAAACAATCGGGATTTTTTTTTGAATAAAAATTTTATATTTGATTGGTTAACCAAACTTATGATTAAAGCCAAATACATCAGTTTACTTTTATTTTTTCTTTTCTCTTATACCAATTTGGTTGCACAAGATTATAAAAAGGAGAAAACGGAAATAAAAAGATTGCTTGATCAAGCTTTTTCTGATTTTAATAATGCGCAATATGACAAGGCATTAGAATCTTCAAAACAAGCTTTGATTATCTCTTTTGGTATAAATGACAACTCATATATAGCACAATCCTACAATACGCTTGGAGTTATTTATAATGAATGCTCCGATTCAAAAAAAGCTATTGAATTTTACTTTAAAGCTCTTTCTCATGCCAAAAAAACCAATAAAGTTAAACTCTTAAATTGGACATACGGAAATATAGGAAGTGTTTATTATTACAACTTAAATGAAGTTCCAAAAGGATTAAATTATTATAAAAAGGCATTATACTATGCCGAAAAAAGCAAAGACAGTACTGACATTATTAATACAAAAATGAATATTGTCAGTGCATACTATGCGATTAATAAATATGATGAAGGAAATCTGTATTTAAAAGGTATTCAGAAACATGTTGAGAAAAATGGTGACAAGGAAAATAAAATGATATTAGCGTCTTTACTTGGTACTTACGCAACAAGTCATAATAAAAAATCCGAAGCGGAACAATATTATGCTAAAGCCCAGGAAATAGCCAAGGAGATTCGATACGACTCGTACTTAATTAGTATTTATGATAACTTAGTTCACCATTACAAACACTATCAAGAACTTGAAAAAGCAAAAAAGTATAATGAAAAATCAGATTCACTAAGCAAAGTTGTTTATTCAGAAGATAAGTTAAATAAATTGCAAAAAGCAGCTTTGCAAATTGAGCTAGACGAATACAAAAACCAATTGGAACGAATTGAACTAGTAAACGAAAAGCATCAGCAAAGTAAAAAAGATTCTAAGTTAATCGTAATACTATTTATTGTTATATTAATAATTTTATTGTTATTGTTATTGACTTTATATAAAAATGTAAAAATTAGAGAACAAGCTAATCATGATTTACAATTAGTTAATGAAGCTTTAATAGAGGCCAAAGAAAAAGCAGAAGAAGCCTCTCAACTCAAATCACAATTTGTTTCTACAATTACTCATGAATTGAGAACACCTTTATATGGTGTTATTGGAATTACCAATATAATTTTAGACGAACATAAAGAATTATTCAATAATCCACATTTAAAATCCTTAAAGTTTTCTGCTAAATACCTGCTTTCTTTGGTTAATGATATTCTTCAAATCAATAAAATAGAGGAAAAACGAATAGTATTAGAAAGTCTTATTTTCAATTTGACAGATGAAATCACGTTGATAAAAAATTCTGTTGAATACATTGCTGATAAAAACAATGATGTATTAACTATTGAAATTGATACAGCCATACCCGAATTTTTAATTGGTGATAAACTTCGGTTATCTCAAATTATTATGAACCTGGTAAGCAATGCTTTGAAGTTTACTAAGAACGGAGAAGTTGCTATTTTTGCCGATTTGAAAAATGTAGAAGGCAAAACGTATTTTATTGAATTTAAAGTTAAAGACACAGGAATCGGTATTGCAAAAGAAGATCAAGAAAAAATCTTCGAAAAATTTGTTCAGATAGAAAGAAAAGATGAAGATTACCAAGGTACAGGTTTGGGATTGTCTATCGTTTCAAGTTTGGTAAAATTATTCAATAGTGAAATTCATATAGTGAGTGAAGAAAATATCGGAACTACTTTTTCATTCACTATCGGATTTGAATTTGATGAAGACAAATCAAGAGAAATTATAAACAATATAGATGTTGATTTGTCAACTGGCCAATTATATAACATTTTGGTTGTGGAAGACAATAAAATTAATCAAGTTGTAACAAAAAAAATTATTCAGTCAAGTAATATGGGTTGTACCATTGTTGATGATGGTTTTGCTGCTTTGGTTGCATTAGAACGCGAATCGTTTGATTTAATTTTAATGGATATTAACATGCCATTAATCAACGGGTTTGATACATCACGAAAAATAAGAGAAAAAGGAATAACTATTCCCATTATTGCCCTGACTGCTTTTGATAAACAAGAAGTAGCGGAACAAGCCATTTCTGCAGGAATGAATGATGTTTTGATGAAACCTTTTGAACCTTCAATGTTATTTCAGGTCATTCAAAATCAACTTAATAAAATAAAAAACGATTATTAGTACCAGCGTTTTTTATTTTTCTTAGACGCATCTGATTTTCTAGAATTACTTCCTTCAGGTTTCTTTTTGTTTCTCAAATCAGGTTTAGCTTCTTGATTTTGTTCAGCATCTTTCCATGGAAAAGGATGGTCTTTTATGGTTTTTACATTAACCTTAATCAACTTCTGAATACTTACCCAATAAGGTTCTTCATCTTTGCTGCAAAACGAAATCGATATTCCGCCGTTTCCAGCACGACCAGTTCGACCTATTCGGTGAACATAGGTTTCGGGAATATTGGGCAAATCAAAATTGATTACATAAGGTAAACTTTCAATATCAATCCCTCGAGCTGCAATATCAGTTGCCACCAAAACAGAGATTTCCTTGTTTTTAAAATGATCTAAAACGCGTTGTCTTGCCGTTTGTGATTTGTCGCCATGAATTGCTTCGGCATTAACCCCATGTTTTTTTAACGCTTTAACTACATTATCAGCACCATGTTTTGTTCTTACAAACACCAATACATTGCTGAGGTTTTCATTGCGTATCAAATGATACAATAAACCACGTTTGTCTTCTTTTCCAACAAAATATATTTTTTGTTCAATAATTTCTGCTGTAGAAGAAACTGGCGTTACCGAAACATACTCTGGTTTGTTTAAAAAAGTATCCGCTAATTCACGGATTGCCATTGGCATTGTTGCCGAAAAAAGTAACGTTTGTCTGTTATTAGGAACCAGTTTTATAATTTTTCTAACATCGTTTATGAAACCCATATCGAGCATCAAATCTGATTCATCTAAAACCAAATAATGCAGACGATCAAAATCAATAAAACCTTGTTTATGTAAATCCAATAATCTTCCTGGTGTGGCAATTAGGATATCAACACCTTTCTTTAATTGATCTACTTGTGGCACTTGAGAAACACCGCCAAACACAGTTAATTGCTTGATGTTAGTATACTTTCCATAAGTGTCAAAACTTTCGCCAATCTGAACTGCCAATTCACGAGTTGGCGTGACCACTAAACAACGAATTTCTTTTGTTTTTTTGGACGACCCAATCATGCGATGCAAGTTGTGTATTATAGGAATAGCAAAAGCTGCTGTTTTTCCAGTACCGGTTTGGGCACAACCAACTAAATCTTTTCCTGCTAAAATAAACGGGATAGCTTTTT
>Ga0114967_10004104_pt1 | contig 11807 bp, 2 predicted proteins | sample M_130628_MF_Meta_FD_92639 | JGI IMG/M metagenome (GOLD analysis project Ga0114967, IMG submission 92639) | Freshwater microbial communities from Lake Montjoie, Canada to study carbon cycling - M_130628_MF_MetaG | ecosystem: Environmental > Aquatic > Freshwater > Lake | place: Lake Montjoie... | reverse complement strand
TTCTGTTTTTAACAGTTTGTGCATCAGCTTTCTCATCAGAAACTACAGGAGCTGTTTGAACTACAGGAGTTTGTTCTCCTTGGATCTTATCAATAACAGAAAGACCTAATGTATTTTCATCCACCTTAGCAAATGCAGCAGCATTATCTGCAGCCATTTTCTTAGAAGCTGGATTCTTTGAATCTTCAATCACAAAGTTAACTTCATCATTAGCTACCCCTTCAGGAGTAACAGTAAAGTGAATTGTACCAAAAGCAGGATTAGTAATGGTATTAACTGTACCATCTAACTTAATTTTCCCTGGAGCAGCAGGAGCAATAACATCACTCTTAGGTGCACTTGGAGCTAATGAAATTACAGAACTTGTAGTCTTTGGAACAGGAGCAGCATATTTATCTGCAGTTTCTGTGTTTACAAAGTATACACTTTTTCTATTAATCTCATCTCCCTCAACAGCTTTTATATTAGTAGTTAATGGAATATCTTCACCATTTCTTCCTTGAGCTGATAGTAAATATGTTTGATAGTTCTTCCATTGCTTTTTTTCTATTTCTCCATCTTTAGAAACACCAAGTATTTGAGTGTAAGGTAGTTGCCAATTCTTAATACCATTAGTCTCTAAATCTTGAGATACATAGATTGATCTAACATTATGGTAGATTTCTTGTAAGTCAGATATAATATTATCTTTGTTAAGCTCAATTGCTTCAGCTGTAAACTTATAACTCTTACCTTGATTAGATATAAACAATTGTCCTTTATCAAACCAAACACTGTTTACACCAGCACTTCTCTTAGGACTTCCCCAATAAACAACTGTTCTTAACCAATCAATTAACTCTTCACTCTCATCTTCATTAGTGTTGCTTTGTTTATTTTCAGCAAGCTTTTTAATAACTTGGAAAATAGATTTAGCTTGCTTAGCTGTATGTTTATTATTTTGTAATAACACATAACCGTTAGCAGCTTTCAAGAATATCTTACCTAATACACTACTGTATGTTGTAGATCCTCTTTTAATAGAACCTGGTGTTGTAGGAACAGTTAGTACTGGTTCTTTATTTAAATCAGATTCTTTAATCAATGCAGATTCTGTTACAGAATTCTTAGCACCTTTCTCTAATATAGGTACACCAAATGAAGCTTCAATCTTATTAGGAATTACTTCTTTCTCTAGTAAAGTTTGATCTACAAATTCTTTATATGTCTTAGTAATATAATCAATTGTTTCTTGAGAAGTTCCTTCTTTAAACATACTCTTACCACCATACTTTGCACTATACTTGAAAGATGGGTCAGGCATAACTTGATAAATAGCTGTATCAAAACTAGGAGTAGTTAATGGTTTACCATCTAATCCTACAGGAGTTAATATATCACCATTTTGTTCAACCATTATAAATGCAATAGTCTTAGCAGGATCTATATCACTATCTCCTTTTAAATAAACCATAAGTCCACTCAATCCTAATTTACTTTCATTAGCTTGTGTAACATATACACCACGAATTTTACTTCTATTAGAGAAACTATTCATTCTAGTTCCAAACAATACAGAATTTTTATATCCTGGAATTTGTTCAGAGGCAACTGTTGCTCTAGGAATAACAGTGGTAATCTTCATATTAGAATCATCACCTTCTGTATTTTCATCAGCTACAGTAGTTTCAATACCTTCTTTATCTAAAGACTCTGTTAAGTCTTTCATCATTTTAGCATTCTTAGCAGCTGCTTCAGCTTGCTTAATATATTCTTCAGAGGTAGCTTTAAATTTAGCTTCAATCTCATCCACTAACTCCTTGTTATCCAATGAGTTAATATATGCTAGTTTATCATCATTTGGTTTTGCTATATCACTATACTTATCTTTACTTAATACACTATCAATAGTTTTATCCAATAGATTAGATAAATCTTCAGATGTATTATCTTGATCAGAAATTTTATATTCTTTAAATTGTTCAGGAGTTAAGAAGCTTGTCTCACCATTAGGAAGTCTCACTTGAAACTCACCACCTAAACTTTTAGAAATAACAGCAATCTTAGGAGCAAGTTGTAATGTATTACCTTCTCTTCTAACTGCATCAGTTAATGAGTATTCTTTACCCACTTCTAAATCCTTCTTAACAGTTTTATCTTCTTGTGTTTGTTGTACAACAGCAGGAGTTGATTCATCTACTTCTTTCTCATCATAATTAGCAGGATCTTTCTTCATGCTATCATACTCACCAATAAACTTTTCTCTTCTTAAAGAAAGTTCTACAGCATCAAGTAGTTCTGTCTTAAGCTCATCTTTAACATCAGAAGTTACATTCTTCATGTTATTGATTTGTTCAAGTGCTTCTACTGTAGCATCTTCATTTGGTTTACCTTCTCTAGTTATACCTTGTAAAACATCATTTACAGATATGCCAGCTGCAGCTAAAGCATTAATAACATTAGGAATACGTTTGTCATAATCTGCTATTTTACTTGCAGCATAGACCATCTTATCCATAATAACTGGAGAATATACAGGTTTACCATCTTTAACTATACCACCATAACGTAGATTTAAAGATTGATATAATGATTTAACATTCTCAGAAGTTTGTTCTAAGTTAGATAATCTTTGTAAATATGAATCTTTAGTATCATCTGCTAAAGCTTTACCTTCAGCTTGTAACTGAGCAAAACCTTCATCTGTAGATGCTAGTTTTTTATATTCTTCAATATCACTTCTTACAAGATCATATCTACCATATTTAATACGTGGAGTTAAGTAGTTGATTATATAATCAGCTTCTTTATCTTTACTTTCTAGAATATCTCCTTGTCTAATTAGGTTCTCTCTTTCTTCTTGTAATATAGTACCTCTGTTAACAGAATCAATTGTATCTTTAGTAAAGTTAGATAACTTCCATTTATTAAATGATTCTATAGCAGCTACTGTATTTGTTGCTTTTGCTTTAGCTTCTGTATACCTACCTTTTCCCATCATAAGAGCACCAGACAATCCACCAATAAGAACATTCTCCATACCCTCATTAGTTCCTAATGTTTGTGTGATACCTTCACTTAAACTATCAAGAAAGCTAGCAGCATTACCTTTATACTTCTTATTATAATAATCTTGTGTACCAACTTGAATTGCATATTGAGCACCTTCTTCAAAACCTTCTGCTATAGAGAAAGTGTACGGTCTAACCTTATTAAGTGTAGATACAATCTTTCCAAAACGATTTGGCTTAGCAATAAAATTACCAGCAGCATCTTTTGTAATATCTCCAATCTCTCTAGTAAGAGAGTTTACTATTCCTTTCTCAGCCCTATAAGATGAACCTAACATCCTAGGGAATTGAATATAGTTAGTAGCAGTTAATAAACCTGTATTAAGTAAGAATGAAGAATTACCTACACTATCAGCTTGTACATTAATATCATCTAAATCTTTTCCTGTAGGAGGTGCTCCATGTATGTCTGTATATTCCTTAATTCTTTCATTTCTGAAATCATTTAAGTTATGATATGCTTCAAATCCAGCTTCACCAGTTGTAGCAAGTCCTGCTACTAAAACTCTTTGTCCTGTATTTAAAACATTATATGTTCCTAAAAATCTATCTGAAAGGCTTTTAACTTTTCCATAAGTATCTGCCACTTTATTAGCAGCTAATAATCCTTCTTCTGTAGCAGCTAAAGCTTCAGCAGCTTTACCTACAGAGAATAATTTTGATAAACTAGGAAGAGCACTTAATCCTTTTAAAGCACTGGCATATGCACCACCTGATAAGGCAGCACCTGCAGCAAATCCCATATTCTTAATAATACCATCCCAAAAGAAATTAGCACTTAATATCTTACTTGGAGAATACCAATTAGCATTCTTCTCTACATCTTTGTAATAATTAGGAAGATAATCTTCTGAAGCTTTATTAAGCTCATCAAGATTTCTATTAAATTCATTATCATAGAATGAAGCAGCTCTACCATCAATTGCCCATCTAGCTAAACCATTAGCCATTCCAAGAGTAGATTGTAAAAATGTAGTACCTGTAAGTAATAAACCTTTACCTACACCATTAACCATTTTCTCAGTCCATCCCTGTCCTTGAGCATAAGCATCTTCATTATTGTAATTACCAGGAACATATGCATCATACCTACGAGAAGTAGATTCAGCTAAACTTCTAGGAATACCACCACCCATTTGCTTACCACTATCATGATTAGAAAGAATAGAATTCTCTAAAGCACTTAATGCAGAAGGAGTAGGTTCACCATTACCTAAACTAGGCATAGGTAAACTAGGTGCTCTATGAGCAACGTTTGGTAAATCAGCAGGAGCTTGTGTTGGTTGATAACCTCCTAATGTATTCTCTAAATTTGCTCTATCTAATAATGGAGTATCTGGCATTATAAAGGTTTTTTAGTAGCTTGTTGTAGTCTTTTTAAATCGTTGGCTGTTGCTGGTTTTTCATTTACTAGTTCATATGCAACAGCATCATTTAATCCAACTAATGCTCCTGCAATTCCATCTTCTGTAATTAATTGATTACGTGGAAAAGGAACATCTTCATGCCATGTTTGTGCAATAGGATCAAATATACTAAGTCTTATTGAATATTTTCCAGGAGAAGGTTCTACAATATTAGCTTTAATTCCATAATTTTGTATTGATGGAAAATCTATTTTATTTAAGAAAGAGTTATTATGATTAGATGAACCTGGAGCAACAGCAGTACTGTAACCACCCATCTTTCTAATTTGTTCTTGATAAGGTCTAATCATTTGTACAGCAGGACTAGCTTCAAATTGATCTCCAAATATAGATCTTTTTTGTTCAGGAGTAACATTGAATTGAACAATATTACCTTTATTGCCTGTAGCTGTGATTTGATACATTGCTGGTTGAACAGCTGTTGCCTCTATCACTTTAATATTATATTTAGCTTCTGAATCAACAGCTATTTCTCTAGCTTTCTTAACATCAAAATTAGGAGAGTTAGCAAGCCCACCTTTTTGAGTTTCTGCTAAATTAGCAAAACTAGTTAACATTGAAGCAATGCTAGTTTTTTGTACAGCTGTACCTGTAGGAATTGCATATTCTAATCCTTGATTAGTTGTTAATCTTTTTGTAACTTCTGCAGCTGTATAATTATTAATTTCAGCAAGAGTGGTTTTAAATGGAGTATTTACTTTTATATTGTAATTTTCTAAATTATTATATAACACTTGATTTGCATTATTTTTAGGAGCTAATCCATTTGCAACTTCCCATAAATGATATTGTTTAGAAGATAGTTCTTCTTTAGCTTTTACTTTATCATAAGTAACTGCACTTGATCCACCAGCACCACCATAAGAATTTTGATATGCTCCTCTTAGTTGATTAACCTCTACAAAATCTTTAGGAGTATAATCATACACTTCACTACCAGCTTTGTATATAACATTAGGAGAACCTTTAGGAATCAAGTTATTAATATCTCCAAATTTCTCAGTAGCTTGTTTATTAATATCAGCTAGCATTATCTTATCACTATCAATTTGTCTTTGTTTATTTGCAATTGAATTAAAATAATTAGATACAGTGGCATCAACACCTGATGGATTTTTCTCCCAAGCAGTTTGTTGTTGTAATAACCAACCTTCATCTTTACCTTGTTGTTTTAAGAATGTAGTCTTAGCAGTGTTTATTTCTTTTGTTCCTGTATCAATATCTCCTACAACTCTAGCAAGATTATATTTAGGAAGTAATGATTGATCAATATCTCCAGGAAGACCACCATATCCTTCTAATCCTTTTTTAGTTAAAGCATTAGCTTCTTTTGAAACTTTTAATTTTTCTAAATCCAAAGCATATCCAGCACTTTTCCACTTTTCTTCTTGAGCATAATTCATTGTGAACTTCTTCCAATCTTGCTCTTTAGTTTCTCTAAATTGTTGAGCTTGAAGAAGTGGACTATTCTCATAAGTCTGAGAAGTCTCTAAATGTGAAAAGCTTCTAGCTATTCCACCAATAGCATTAGCAACACCAAAGTTTGCTTTTGCAGAATCTAATTGTCCACTATTAATACTTTCTAATAAACCATTTTGTTCTTTATTAATATTACCAATAGCTTTATTTAAAGATGTAATTTTTTCATCTAATTTAGATTTTTCTATAGAAGATGTAGTAGACATTTTAGCATTTTCTAATATAGTCACTTGATCTGCATACCCTTTTGCTCTATCTGTAAATGTATTAACTATAGTATTTTTAAACTTTTCTGCATCTTGATTTGAATAATCATATAAACTATCAATCTGCATTTGTCTCATATCAGCAGGACTTAGTGTACTAACCAAAGCTTGTTGAATTTTCTCTGGAGAAATACCTGCTAATTTTGTACGAACAATAGCATCTGCAATAACCATTTTAGGTTTACCATCAGCACCAATTATTGGATTACCTTTTGCATCTCTATCTACAGTGAATGAATCTTCTGTTATTGTACTATCCCCTGTAAGAGCTTTTATAGATTCAAGACTATTCTTTTTCCAATTAGTATATTGTTCATATCCTGAATTAAAAGAAGCGTTTAAATCTTTACTTGATAAAAATTCATTAGCTTGTTTATTAAATAACCAATCATTAGAAGGAGAAGACTTACCTGCTTTCTGAGCAACTCTTTTATCTTCCAATCCTCTTTTATACACTTGAGTTGAATAAGTGGCATTTTGAATTATAGGATCTTTAACTAATTGACCAGCCATACCCCCCACTGAGTTAACTAATTGAGCATTAGAGAAATCTCCAGCAGCAACAGTTCTTAATCTACCTCCTAATTCATTAAGTTGTGATTGTAAATATTGTTTTTGAGTTTCATTAACTATATCCATCCCAGCTATATTATCTATATAGCCCTGAATTTTTTGCACACCTTGGTCATACTTCTGCTGCTTCTCTTGGGTTGCACTCGCCATTTCTTGAATGAGAGGTAACCTAGAGACGTAGGGATTAAATTGCGATATTTGGTCTGTAAATGAAGCCATAGTGTTAGAATTAGCAAATGTAATTTAAATTATTTTATATACCAAGACAAATAACGATTTTCGTTAATCTGGTATAACTGAGTTAGTTAGAGTGATTTTAAGGCTTTTACAATAGAGCCATTTCTAGCTTTTACCTTAGCACCATTCTTAGCTCCTCCAGCAGTGTATCCTTTAATAGATCCATCTTTATTATAAATAGGATATAAAGTGTTACCAAGTGCATCAGTTGTAATTCCTTGTTGATTAGCTGATTTACCAAATGGACTGCCTGACATATTAAATTGAGCAGGATTATTAAAGTTAATAGCTCTTCCTTCTGAATCTATTCTGAAATTATTTCTGTTTTGATTTACAGCAGCTATTAGATTTTCTTGTTTATTTCTAGTTACCTTATCACTAATAGAACTTAATGCAGCAATGGTTTGAGCTTTAGTTGCACTCTTAGCTTGAGATTGTCTAACTTGTTGAGTATCAAGGATTCCCATATTTTTAAATGCAGAATCATTGATAGCAGCTCTGTTACCTTGATACACTCTATTCTTGTTTTCTTGGTTAGCTCTAAACTGATTACCATACACTTGCTGTTTAGCTTGAAGAGCTTGAGCCATGATTTGAGCCTGAGCAGCAGGATTTTGTCCAGAGGCTCTAATAGCAGCATTAGCTTGAGCATCTATAGCATTGATTTGATCTTGTAAAGAGATGTCATAAGGCTGGTCTAACATAGGCTGATATGTCTGAGCATATACAGGATCTACTTGATTATTTCCTAAAGCATATTGTTCTGCCATTGTTTCACTAGGATCAAGAGGAAACTGACGAATAGGTCTAAAATAATCAGCTAGTCCAGAAGCTATCATTAAAGCAGCATCTCCATATTTACTATTCTTTTTAGTTTCACCTTTACCTTTAGCAGCTTCAACAGCCATCTCTTCAGGGGTGGTAGCAAAAGCATAATTTGGTCCACGTTGATCTGTTAAATTAACAAACTCTGGAACACTAGGTCCTCCAATACGTTGTCTATTACCTGTTACAGTTACTGTTGGTAAATCAGTATTGCTATATCCTCGTTGATAAGGAATATTAATTGGTTCTGCAGGAGCAGGATTAAAAGCTGGAATTTTCTTAAGAAAGTCCATAACATTACCCTTTTGAGCTTTAGCTAATTTTTTGCCAAATTTTCCCATATCTGATTGTTTCATTGGTTTAATTTTACCTTTAGCTAATGCATCACTATCTATGCCACGCTCTTGAGCTGTGTCTAAAATAGCATTCTGTACAACAGCTGCATTTTGTTTATTGTTAGCAATATTCTTTAATTTCATATTTGCACCCATTAAATTAGCTCTTCCAGAATTCATAGTTAATTGGTCAAATGGATTGTTTGTATCTGCTAATTCTATTAAATCACTTGATTTATTTAAAATCTTATTTTGTTTAGCCTCCACCTTAGATAGGTCAGCTACATAATTTTTATATTTCTTACCATTAGCATTTTCATCTCCTATCTCTCTTGCAGCATAATCATCAATCTTCATGTTACCAAACACTACAAGACTATCATCATCTGCACTACCACCATCTTGTAATTTAACAGCTGGTTCACCACCCTCCACCTCTACACCATTTTGTCCATATTGAATATCCATACCACCATCAGCATGGGAAGGGCCCTTAAACATCACAGTCTCTCCACCATCAGGTAGAAAAGGATTATATGACATAGGTTCAGCTTTTCCACGAGCTAGCTGTAAATCGCCTCCCATGGCCATATATCCACCATTCTCATATGGTTGCATTGCTCTTTCACTAGGAGGAGTGTAATACTCTTGAGCAAGATGACCACCACTTCTCATAAATGAACTATTTGCACCATGTAAGGATTTTGCTCCTGCAGCCCAAGCAGATCTTTCTGTATTTTCTTTAGTTTGAGTTTGGAAGTTAGCAAGTTTATTAGCATCATCAGCACCACCAAATACATTACCTACAACACTACCTAATGCTCCACCAACAGCACCACCAAGAGGACCAAAGAAAGCAGATCCTATTGCAGACCCAACTCCCTTACCAATAGAAGCTTGACCAGAGTTTTGGAAATAATCTCCAAACTCTGCTGTAGGTAAATTACCACCATATTTATATTTACCACTTGCTAACCTTCTCATACCTTCTGGCTCATCACTATTAAATGGTGAACTTAATAATTGTTTATATTTAGCTAATGAATCTGGTTGTGATTGTGTGAATCCACCTCTTCCTCCTACATACGCATTAGGATTACCACCATTAGTATTATATCTTAACATAGACGTAGGACTGTCATAAGCATAGGTTGTATCCTGTGTCATATTAGGATTTTGATATATATCTCTAAATGCAGTTCCTTGATTACCATAGGAATCAATATTAATTTTATCTCTAGAAATAAGTTTACCACCTTTCTGAAACTGTTTTACATTACTATCATTTAAAGGCTCATATCCAAGGTCTGAATATAAATCACCAGGATTGTATGTGTTTTGAACCTCTGTAGGAGTGCCTCCTATACGAGCTCCATGTTTAGCTAAATAGTTTGTACCTGTTCCTTGAGGAGATCCTAATTGTCCAGGTTGTGTAAGAGCATCTTCTGGTCTTACATATTTACGATTGGACATACTAATGTCTTGAGACTCAGCAGCTTGTGCTGTAACACCTGAAATTTGAGCAGTTTGATCTGCTTTCTTAATAGCATTCTTTTGTTCCTTCATTTGACTAATGCCATTAAGAATATCTGGAGCTGCATTTACTATACCAAGTCCTGCAGCTTTAGCACCACTAGCTAAACCAGCTTTACTAAATCCCTTAGAAAATGCTCCAGTACCATCTCCCATAATTTTTTTAGAATCACCACCAAACATATCTACAAGAGAATTACCAAGACCTCCTTTACTTTGTGTGGCAGTTCCAGCAGCTTTACCAAGACCACTAAAATCTAATCCATCAAAAGCTTTCTTTAACTTTCCACCCTTACGCATAGCAAGACCTCCATCAGCACCTTCCCCACCACCCATTACTTGCCCACCAATTCCAGATATACTATCCATAAATCCACTATACTTATTAACAGGAGGAGTATCTTTAGCTTGAAGTTCAGCCATAGCATTTCTTCTCATTTGCTCCTCTTTTGTAATACCAGCATTCATAGCATTGACATTAGTGATAGCATCACCAAATGCAAAACCATTCTGAGCTATAGGAGGATTGCCAAAGTCAGTTAATTGTTTTAACTGTGTTTGAACCATCTTACTACCCATAGCAGCTTTCTTTAAAGCTTTACCATGTTTAGCCATAAATGCTTCTTCTGTAGGATACTTCTTGTAGAATTCCTTCTCAGATTTTACTTTAGCAATTTTTAATATTTGGTCTTTCATATTGAACGTTTGTATGATTTATTTATATTTATTTAGCCAACCACCATTCTTCCAGTTTTTAATAGTTTTATATTTATTAACCATAATATCAGATGCGTCATATGCCTGACTAGAAGTATGTGGATTTTCAAATAACGCTTTCATTTGAGGAGTATTAAATTCCTCAAATGAAATTGGGTTTCCCTTGTATCTTATAAATGGTTCTTTTAAACCTGCTTTTGTATATTCATTAAGAGTTTGATTAGTCCTTTTAATTTTTGGAAATTGTTCAATTGTTTCATTATACCAATCTATTGGTTCTGGATTTTGTACACGAGTAAACTTATTTAAAGGATCAATATGCTCTGGCTTAATTTCTATTCTACCTGGTTGACTGCTATTTAATTTTGCAAAACGTGCATTCATTACTGGCTGAGAGTGTATGCTTGCATCAATTGGTTTTATACGTGCTTTTTCAGGAAAGTGACTAAACACTATATTCATCTGTTCATTACTACTATTAAAAGATGTTTTACCTGATGGAAGTTTTTTACCTCTATTAAAGAAATTTATTTCATTTATATCAACATATGGATCGCCTAAATGTTGTTTTGTGTCTAGTGTTATACCTCCAGTACCCTCATTATCAGATATATTATAATATCTTGATGTCTGTTCATTATAATTACCTTTATTTTTAATTTTTATATTTTGTTTTATTGTATGGCCTTTAGGATGATTAATCATTGTTCTACCTTCTTCATTTTCTACACCAATACGAAACTTTTCAGGATTCCATTCTTTTGTAGGAGTGTCTAACCATACATCACTTGTACTTGGTTCTTTATCAATTATCCTTTGAACTGCTCTTTTATTTATACCTGAAGTTTGAACATGTCCAAGATTTTCAAGTTCTGTAATATAACGTGATGATGTTGGTATAGAACTAAGTTTTTTACCTAATGTTTTTATAACTGGTTTAGCTAAACCTTTTAATGCCAATGTTCCTTCTCCAAGAGTCATTGCATCTAGTGCAAACAAAGCAGCATCTTGCATATTTGCAGCTCCCTTACTAGCAGCCATTCTATTTAATGGAGCATTATCTTCAGCTATTCTTTCTAACTTCTGTTTATCAAACTTAGCTTGTTCTCCTGGTTTAGGAGTGTATTGAGAAATAGTAGATTTTGGTTTACCCATTGTACTTAATCTTTCTTCAGCTTCTTCCTTTAATTTTTTATTAATGTTTCCACCATCTTGATACTTATCTAACCAGCCACCATTGTCATATTGAAATCTTACTCGTGTAGGTTTAAGTACAGGATATTGATTCATGTATGCTTTAGCTTCTTTTTTAGAAATAGGTGCTCCTCCTAATAGATCTCTTAAAGTCTCAGCATCAAGCATCCA
>Ga0114967_10004103_pt1 | contig 11809 bp, 22 predicted proteins | sample M_130628_MF_Meta_FD_92639 | JGI IMG/M metagenome (GOLD analysis project Ga0114967, IMG submission 92639) | Freshwater microbial communities from Lake Montjoie, Canada to study carbon cycling - M_130628_MF_MetaG | ecosystem: Environmental > Aquatic > Freshwater > Lake | place: Lake Montjoie... | reverse complement strand
TGATTGGCATAGCGTGTCATCGAACAGGTCGATTTTGCCTGATTCCGTGTCGATTGATACGACAGTATAAGTTCGAGTGTCGAGGTAGGGAGAGCCAATTAAGATAGTGGAGCGGCGTTCGATGATAATTTTCTCTCCCGCGCGGAAGAGGGGGAAGCCGTCGTTGTCGATGGCATTGGGTAGGCGGGAGATGTCTGGCTTGGCTCGTTCTCGTTCCGCGTCTGTGCGGAGTGGGATGAGCTCGGGGTTGAGGACATTGTCAAGCTGGCAGTCCATCTGTGCGTCGATCATGATCTAATCTTAACCTCTTCCCGCGCGAATTTGCAACATTTTGCGGCATCTGCCGCCGCGCAAGCTAAGCGTGTCGTATGACTTTATGAGGGTGCGTCTTTTAAGTAATTGCCTGCAAGTGTGCGTGAGGGCGAGATACCTTAGTGAAGGTAAAGGGGTTGCAAGCATTAGTGGTGATGCAGTAGGCTTTTAACCTATTTAACTGTGTTCAACTCACAGGCGACCCACAAAGTTAATATTGTTAAAGTCATACGACACGCTTAGCTTGCGTAGCGGCAGATGCCGCAAAATGGAGAGTAGATTATGCGAGATTGTGTTTCTTGTGGTGTAACATTTGATGCTGCTTCTTTTGCCAAGCGGCGCGTAGGTGGGTTGATTAGTACATGTGTTGAATGTAGTGATGAGCCTATTGTGAAGTATCTTGGTTTGTCTGCTGGGGATGGGAAGCAAGCTAGTCTTACTGTTCTTAAATTCGAGTCGCATTCTGATAGGGAAGAATATCGTCAGGCATTTTGGGTTAATAGTGGAATGATGGTGGGCAAGGCCTGTCAGTTGGGATATCAGAAGCGTACGCCTAACGTTCGATTCCAGACGGTGACGCAGTCAACTGCAACGAATCATAAGGGTAAGTTATGAGTCGTTTTCAAGTGGGAGATCTTTTGACTGTTCGGATGGAGGAGGGTAGTTTGTCGGAAGCTCTCCAGCGTACGCCGCTTTGGGAGGGTACCTATGCTGTGCATGGGATCATCGATTCTCTCAGTGCCGACGAGGAGCTTCCTGTGGTGTTTGCGGAGGACAGCAGGGGTTGGGTTCGTGTGTTGTCACCTCGTGGAAAGCTGGGTTGGGGGCATAGGGACAACGTTGTGTGTGTGAGTAAACAAAATGAGGGACACAGCGTAGAATGAGATGAAGCAGTTGAAGAAGATGATGATGATGAAGAAGAAGAATCTGAAGAGATAGAATTTTGATACACTGCAACATTCATGGTATAGGATCATGATCACTTGATAATTGTGGGATACCCGAGTGGAAGCAGGGAACCGGCTGTTAACCGGTCGCGAAAGCCGTCGTTGGTTCGAATCCAACTCCCACAGCAGCTGTGCAAGATCGCGTGAGAACTGATTAGTATAAGATTATGCTCTACATCAACACCTTTGGTAAGGTTGCACTTGCTTCTATGGGTATAATCGTTGCCGCGAAGTTATTTGGGCGGAATCCGGATGAATTTCCTGTGACGAGCGATTTTACGTCAAGCGAATTGAATGCCATGTTAGAGTGTGTTCGTGATGGTCGACTGCATGCTTTCGAGGCCATATATCGTTATCGTATGCCCCGTGCGAAGGCAAAGGAGATTGTTGCAGCTCGTGTTAAGTTTGCCGAGTATTTGCAAAGTACCGTGCCTGCGTGATATTATATGTGTATGAAGAGAGAACGCAGTAAGAAGCGCAATGGTCTTGTTCAGGCGATGATTCTTCGTCATTCTGGTAGGACTTGCATGAAAGATCGTCGTGAAAAGCGACAGGGCAATCCAAAGTATTCATGGAAGGGTGGGCTATGAGATTTCCAGTTTGGGATGGTCATAAGAAAACCTTAGAACAGCATCGCGTTGATATTCGAAAGATTATTAATCAAATGTGGGCTGATGCTGTGACTCATTTGCCTTACGTGGAGGAAGATCCTTACATTAATACCACGCGAAGACAAGTTGAGGATGCCCATATGAAATTGTTCAGTTTGCTTGATAGCATGAACGACGCACTTCAAACTGAATGCATTCGCCGTGCAAATCAATGAATGTGGTTGTTGATTAAAGTTTATTGTGGATCTCGATATGCAAGAATGCGTCGTTGCAAGTTAAGATTAGTATATGGCGTGGAACAAATCACCTCAAGCGAAAACTCTGCAGTTTGCAGAAATGTTGTTTCCTGATCATAAAGTGGAGGTGCAGGGTAGTCGTAAGGTACGTGCTGGTGGTTACAAGACACCTTACACAGCATGTCTTTTGGTAGACGGCAAGGTATGTGCGTCAGCGCAGGAGTATAATTGGCGCATTGCGTACAAAACCTTGCAGATAGTTATTAGTCGGCTTAGTTTGACTTAAAATCACCGATGAGTTGAGTTGCAAATTAGCGCGTTGACAGAGTAAATTTAAGAAGTAAATACTGGTAAGGAAATAGACATATGACGACAATGACGATTAAGACGTTTACTGCGGTGGTGCCGCGGCTTCCACGGACGACTTCGGTTCTTCTTCGAGGAGCGCATGGTATTGGCAAGAGCCAGTTGGTGCGTCAGGTGGCAACAAAGATTGCTGATGTAGAGGGTATTCAAGATTACGAGGTTATTGATCGTCGTTTGTCGCAGATGACTGAGGGTGACATGATTGGTCTTCCCTCCACGGATGGTGAGGTGACGCGGTTTAATCCGCCTGAGTGGTACAAGCGTGCATGTGATAAGCCTGTTTGTCTCTTTCTTGACGAGTTGAATCGAGCCACGCCAGAAGTTATGCAGGCAGCATTCCAGGTTGTCCTTGATCGCGAGCTCAATGGGTGGAAGTTGCATCCGCAGACACGTGTTTTTTCAGCCATTAATCATACGGCTGCCTACACTGTTAATGAGATGGATCCTGCGCTCTTGGATCGTTTCTGGACTATTGACCTTACGCCGTCGATCGAGGACTGGCTCACCTGGGGTCGCAAGGAAGGCAAAATACATCACGCTATGATTGACTTCGTCAGCGCCAACGAGAAATGGTTGGATACGCCTAAGGATACGGAGCCTGGAAAGGTGTCGCCTTCTCGTCGTTCTTGGGAGCGTCTTAGCAACGCATTGTGTGAGACTGGTATTGCTGACACCCCGGAAGACGAGGCATTCTATCCGTTGTGTCTTGGTTACGTGGGCACTGAGGCCACAATTGCTTTCCATTCTTTTATGAAGACCATTGATAATCAGGTTAGTGGTGAGGACGTTATGGAACGTTATCAGCAGATAAAGAGCAAGATTGTCAAGTTGGGTCAAGAGAAGCAGAACATTGTTATTGAGAAGGTGGCAGAATACGTCATCAAGCAATGTAAGACGCTCACTGACGAGCAGGGCACCAATCTTCGCGACTTCATGATCGATCTTCCTGGCGAGCTTCGCGTTTCAGCTTGGTCGAAGTTGACTGCTGGCGGTGTTGAAAACCTTGAGTTGGCTAAATCTGTGCATAAGTGGTGTGTGACATCAATCCTTGATGTCTTTGGCGTGAAGAACGAAAATGCAGCTGCAGCTGCGAAGCCAAACGTAGTTTTAGAGGCAAAACCCAGCAAGAAGAAGTCAAAGTGAGGTGACATCACCAGCACTCACCGATATTGTTGAACAGGCTTCCAAGCAGAAGGGTCGTCTGTTCGACTTTAATTTTTGGAAGGAGCGTGTGCAGAAGAGGTATAAGAGTAATCTGAAGAAGGGTTATTCAGCAGAGCATGCTATGGCTGTATATCTCATGGAATTGGCAAATGTTAAGAATCTAGATAAGTTAATTCGGTGGTGCAGCAAGCGGGGTCTTGTAGTTTTCTTTAAGCGACATGAGAATGGGACCTATGACGAGAATTACAAGTCTATCATAATTGCAGCCAACGCCTCGCCAATCAAGCAAGTGGTGTATATTCTTCACGAGTGTGGACATCATCTTATCCACCAGCATCCTGGCGATCCTAATCGTTTTCTTATGGGTTATGATCAGACAGATCCTTGTATTACTCGAACATTTCAGCACCGTTTGGCTTGTTTAGAGGAGGAGATGGAGGCATGGCAGCGAGGAAGAAATTTAGCCAAGAAGCTGAAGCTGAGAATAAACGATGACGTGCTTGAATTGATGCGGATTAATTGTCTAAAGTCTTATGCTAAATGGGCTGTTAATAAGAAATGTTGTAAGTGATGATCAAGATTGATCCTATTCTCCTCACAGCTTTAGCGCATCAGGAGGCGTATGATGCTGGCATTGTTCCGTTAGATAACCGTTTTCTACACGACATGAGTCGGCCTTTGTCACAATTATCACCAGAAGAGTCGCGGAAGCTTCGACGTAAGTTCAGAAAATTATGGCGTAAATTAGCCAAAGGTAATAATCAAGTTATTACTGCTAATAATTTAATGATAGAATCAGACACAGCCAATCGCGTTGGTTTAGGTTGTAAGAATCCAACGCGGGATCACAGCGCAGGACGTAAAACTTTAGTTTATCGCGAGCTGCAGGTGAGAGCACGAAAGAAATTGCAGAATAATAGTAGTAGCGAGTTTTAATTTTGTATCGTGCAATGAGTGATTTGCAAGCTGGCGTGGTAGTAGTATAAGATAGTAATATATGGGATCCAGCTGGAATAACAAAATTACATACATTCAGCCTGGTGATCCTGAGGCTTGGGTTGATTTTCCGGAGCCAAGAAAAGTTTCACCGTCTTTCATGTTCTCCGACTCTGTTCAATGTGATATATGTCGTGGTTATGGTGGTTGGAATTTATTGCTTGGTGCTTTCCCGTCGATAGGAAAAGATAGCACCTCTGAGAATCGACATCTCTTTTCTCATATGAAAGCCACATGTCACGCATGCGCTGGGCATGGTTGGATAAATGTTGCTCAGCGTTCTTGTGTTCATGAGTATCGTTGGGGCGGTGTGTCTAATCAATTCACATATTTCGCTTGTGTGCATTGCAAATCTACAATTTCGTGGGATACGAGGAGAAAGAAGTGAAGCGAGTTTTGCATGAGAAGGTTGATTTGCTAGGGCATATCCTGGTGCGTGATGCTTCTTTCTATGCACATGTTGTAGAATTTACACCGCTTGATCGCTCTTTCATACGTGTTCGTTCCTGGCATGCACCCAGCAATATTCGGCATCTTCTTACAAACTGGCTTCTTATCTCAACGCGTAAGATAAAGAGAGCACAGTGTAGAGAGTTATGGCGTGCCATGCGCAAACGAGGCTATTGGATTTGGTTAGATGGTCAAATAAAAAAACAGCAGGAGTACTCCTGTGCGTCGTAAACAAGTCAAGCAAGTCGTCTGGAACAAGCAGCCAGGCATGGAACAAATATCAAAAAAGTCTTTATTGCCTCGGCAATATATTTCAGATATTAGCATGTCACCAGAGATGACAGAAAAATTCACGCCGTATCTCCAGAAGGGGGCTTTGTGGCAAGTTGCTGCAGGTTGGTTAACTACTATACTAGAACCTACAGGTTGCGAGCCACCGCCGCATCCCTATGCGCAGGGCACTGATTATCAACCTTATGCATGGAATAATCTTATATATCCCATATATCCCAAGAATACTTTGGCAATCTACTTGGGCCCAACCCGCGTGGAAGAGATTAGGAACGACGGAAAGATGATATCTGTGTCTCGTCACACGTTTATGATAAATGGCAATATATTTTTAGTTCGACATATTGCTAGCTTGGAACCCGTGATTTGATGCAATATCGCGTGTCAAAAAGTTAGAATTGGTTTATGGACAAAATCCACATCAATCGAGTCTGATACAAGGAGAAATCACATGTCACTTCAGATCGCATTCTGGTTGCAGTATCCTGTTCTCGCTATCCTATTCATCTCGCAAGCGATGTACATGAAGCATCTCTTCGAGACCTTTCGACGTAAGGTTTACGTGGACGTGATGGATTACCTCATTATCCAGGCAAAGCGTCAAAATGGCGCCACGCTATCTGACGACTTCGAAGCGCAGACTTCTAGCTTGGGCGCACCGCAGCTACGTCTCGTTAACAATAACGACAAGTGATATCACAGACAAACAAAAATATCTGACAGGCTTGCAAAAATACGTCGTGGTGGTATAGAATAAGAATATGGCGAAACGCCTCGGATCATTGATTATGTCTGGTTGCGCATATCGCTACATAGGAAGATGCTGCGCTCATAGCCAAGATGGCTTCTGATGAATCAGAAGCACAAATAGATTTAACTCCCTTAATTTAAGGGTTGTTATAAACAAACAAAAAAAGAAAACAAAGTATCTATGAAGAACAGCAACACATACACCGCATTCATCGTTCGTGACGCCACCACCCGCCGCTTTCTCAACCGTAAGGTCTATACGGGTCGCGTACGCGGTGTGTGGAACACGATTGGCGAGGCTCAGATCTTCTATAACCGACAGAAGGCACAGTCATGCGCAAGTAACATCAATTCACGACCTCCCGAAGGCGGATCAGCAACATTCGCGCAGGTTCGTGAGATCGAGCTTAATCGACGCACACCAGCCCGCGGCCGCTGACCCCCACATGCCCTGCCGGAGAGGCCATTAATATTCTCCGGCGTTTACGCCCATGTATCCCAATGGCAGAGGAACTCGACTTAAAATCGACTCAGTATGGGTTCGACTCCCATGATGGGCACTTGCTAGATCTTTGAAAACTTAACTTAATCGTAAATAATACGGAACCTTAGCTCAATCGGTTAGAGCAGATGACTCATCGAAATGGTGACTTCAATTAGAAATAATTGTCGAAAATCGGATGAATTCGGGGAAACCTAAGTCGAAAGATAAGGCAATCCCGAGCCAAGTCCACCAAGCGTGGTGGAAAGGTGTAGAGACTACCTGGTGTTGAACGAACTTTCAACGTAATACAGGATTAGCGTCCGACACCCTAACAGCTAGTAACAACTAGGCTGAGGGTGGTGATATAGTCCACGGAATCAAGAAATTGATACAAACGTGAATCATCCGGTTCTCGGTTCAAGTCCGGGAGGTTCCACTAGCGGAATGAATATTATGATTAATTTCATATGTCAATTTTCTTATTTGATTAATTTCATTTTTCTTAATGATGATTAATTTCTTTGGAAAATTTACCCATTTTGCTTTATCTCTATCTGTTTCAAATCCTTTAACTTCTATATAGACGTCTAAAGTTGGTAAGTAAAAGTCTGGAAAATAACTTCTTATACCATTCCATTCATATGGAAAAGAGTTTTTACAGCGTTGCGGATTTAATCCTTTTTCCTTTGCCCATTGATAAAATGTAACTTCCCACATTCCTAACAGCTTAATCCCGTCTATTATGAACGTCTTTACTTTTCCTCGATTTCCTCCTAGAAAAGATTCTGGGAACTCAGACACTTTTCTTTTCATGACGTCGGATAAATGTTTTCTTCTTTCTTCAGACATTTTGATTGGCAGATTTAAAGCTCTTTTCATTGATCTCTTTTGTCTCAATTCAAATGACTCTCTTTGTTCTTCAGAGAGATTAGAAATATCTAAAGGCATATCTTTTCCAGCTGGATGTTTGTCACAAAACTTCTTGTAGCTTCTAACTGCAAAGAATATTTCATTACACTTTTGACACTTTGCTTCAAACTTCTTTTCAAGCTTTTTTCCGCGGCTCCATCCAACTTTATCCGTTAACGTATTTGATACTTTTTTATTAATTTGTTTTCGTGCATGTTTAGTAGAAAATGACCTGCTACACTTAATAGCGCAAAATCTTTTTGGAGAAGAATTTAATTTAATTGTACACACGAATTTTTGATCACAATTTTCGCATGTTGTTTCGATATCAATTAATGGTTTTGTAAGTTTTTTTGCAACTTTTTTATTTTTTTCTTCTCGATTATTTAAAGAAATAAAACGCTGTTTACAATTGAAATTACAAAACCTACCAGATCCATATTTTTCTTTGATAATATTTTCACAAACTTCACATAAACTTTCATTCATGGAATTAAATATACTTAAATCTGGAACTAAGTATACTTGAACCGGGAACTTAATCTAAGAAACAAAGCTTCTTATAATAAATTGCATCCGTGGTCTAATGGAAGGGCACCTCGCTTCTAACGAGTTTTTATGTAGGTTCGAGTCCTACCGGATGCGCAAATACATTTTCATGTTTGATAGTATAGTTATAGCGTAACTTTTTGATAACTTAATAATTGCGGGTGTAGCTCAGTTGGTAGAGCTGAAGCTTTCCAAGCTTCCGGTCGTCGGTTCGAATCCGTCCACCCGCTCCAGGGAAGCGTGTCCGAGTGGTCTATGGAAATTGATTAGAAATCAATCGTGCCTTCACGGGTACCGTGGGTTCGACTCCCACCGCTTCCTCTATCTGGGATTGTAGTTCAGCTGGTTAGAACGCATGCCTGTCACGCATGAGGTCGCGGGTTCAAGTCCCGTCAATCCCGCAATTAAAACCCAGCAATACAGGAAAGATTCATGAAAGAAAAAGAAAAATCGTTATTTGATATTTTCAATAATACATTGGTAAAAGCCACGAAAGATATCATCGATGCTGTAGAGAAATCCAGTCGTGTAGATAAAGACACGGTTGCGAATGATCGGTTTAAGCAGCACGAAATACTAGATCGTGTGTATCTTATCCGAGATATGTTCGAACGGTATGTTGAAGAAAATGAAGAGGTTGTTCAGGCAGATTCTGAATTCACTGCAGCTGCAGCAAAAGTGAGTGATGCGCTTGGTGAGTTTTATCAATTGCTTGGACAACGCTTTATTTGAAATAGAAACACTTAACCGGTCCCATCGACCACGTTAGCTAAGTCATCGCCCTTTCACGGCGAAGAATTGGGGGCAGCACCCAATGGGATCACAAAGTAAAAAATTGAACAGTGTCATTGGATAATTGCAAAATGTTTGAATGAGTGCAAAATCGCGTACAATTAGGTTAGTATTAGATTAACAACGAGCCGCTAGAGGCTCACAAGCTCACAATAAAAGAAAAATCAAAATGGATATGGATAAGACTAACAACGTTAATATTTCTGCTATCGACCGTGCCCTTGCTGCTGCGAAGGCCCGCAAGGCTGCAAAGGAGGAATTTTCCGATGCAGCGCCAATGCCGCGTAAAGCTGAGAAGACGATGACTAAACCAGACGCCGCAGAGAAGGCAGCTGTTAAAGCCTTAAAGGATGCGCAGAAGGCAAATAAGAAAGCCGAGCGGGATGCAGAGCGAGCTCGTCGTAAGATGGAAAAGTCTACTGTTCAGGCTGCTAAGAAGACGGCCCATATGAAGAAGGTGGAGCGCGCGCTTAGTAAGCTTCCCAGCCTTAATGAAGCCACGCAACTTATCTTTAACGAAGCCACCTGCAATATTTCAGGTCAGCAACTGGATGCGCTAGCGCAAAACATTCTCCATCATAATCGCATGATGGCTACGGTCAATGCTATGAAGAGTAACATGCTTCGCATTGGTGATATGGTCCGCATTACCGGCGGTGAGCCTAAGTTCATCGGCATGGTAGGTACTGTCGCTAAGAGTCGGCAGCTTCGTGCCAAGATTCAAATCGAAGGCGTAGAGAAACTCGTATATATCTTTACCGGTCAGGCTGAACTACTTGAGCTATCTGCATCGGCGGTTGGCTAAAAAGTACTAGTACAAATAAATCTGTATATATACCGGGCTCCCTTCAGCACACAGGGTGCAGCATGCGTAATGCGCTAGCGGAGTGGGTTCAAATCCCATGTAGGGAGACCGGTAAAATTACTAGTTAGCAGGTAAAAGATGACTATCATAATCGATCCTTTTGAGACACCGCCGCCGTCACTTAGCGATACTGTACCCACAGCTGTAATTACTTATAATCACCTGACGACACAGATCCTCAGGCTAGAAGCAGACTTTTGCGAAATTGATAACAATATTCGGCAAGCGCGAGAATCACTTGATGCAATCGTCAATTCATCTACTGCATTGGCTAAGTTGTATCGAAAGGACCGCGCATAATGGACAAATATATTGCATGCCAGAACTACAACCGCATCTGTGGTCTTATCAGTATCCTTACTGATATGCAACTCAAGACGTCCATGAACAGCAAAGCGTGTGTGTTATCTGATGATATGACAACGTGGACCCCCACACAAATTAATGATTATCTCTATCTCAAGTCGCTTGGCGATATGATTAATCATCTAGTGACTCTTCGCGAGCGTACGCCATGGCGTCCTGTAGAAGCTAAATTCAACGAAGGTTATCTGTGACGCCGACATTTCTCCGCCTGGTCGCCGACTACTTACACAAGTACGCTGCAGCCGTGGAATCTAAATTATTCATAAATATGAAAATAGACGCTGCGCATAATGAAATCGACGTTGTTAAAAATCTTGCTGCCACCTTATACGATGAAGCTGCAGCCTTAGAGATTAATCTAAACAAATAAATCAATAAGCAAATGGCAAAGTATAATAAGAATTCTCCTGTAAGCATCTCGAAGTCTGCCAAGGCACATAAGAAGCAGCGATCACTCACTGTATGGGATCATCATGACACCATGATTATCAACCTTCGCAATTGGGTAGATCGTGAGATTAGCAATCTAAGCAACGATATCAGCGTTCACACGCCGAGTCTTGTGGGTAAACCCAAGCTCGAGGCTGCGCTTAGTAAGGCGCAGAATCTCAATACCCAACTCTGGGATCAGATTCGCATCGCACAGGAGATTGCTGATTCTCATAAAGAGGTAATCTAATGGGTCCAAATCGACACACGACTTCACTTCCCGTAGGAATGAATATACGCATTCTATCAACTATTAGCCGCGGAGGCAATATCTACGGTATCGAGGCTGAAGAGGTAAGCAAATATACTGGCATTGATGTCACTAATCATGCGCTCATCAGCGACTGGGCTTCTATCAATGATTCCCACTTCTATGCAGAGAAAACAAATCAATTCTCGCTGGAGCGTGCAGCACATGAAGCAGCTGCGCTGGGCGTACCTAGAGTTGTTCTCTTTCGCATCTTAGACAAGGTTGTTGATCCGCCACCGATAAAACTAAAAGAGTTGGAAGCGGAAAAAACTAAAAAACGAAAGACGCCCGCAAAAAAGAAGCTTGAGAAAGCTTAATAGAATAAAGCATGGATATCTTTCCACAAGATTCAGTTTGGCATCACCCAGATGCTGCACATCTTTTCCGCATAATCTCTAGCGATCTTTTGTCTGTCACGCTACAACCACTCACATCAACAGCAAGCCCGATTACCCGTTTGTTGTTTGAACTCCTCGATTTTGAACAAATTATTGAAATCGACGATGAGGAATGGTACGAAGCAGATTGTACATTATTCATATAACGATAATATAAAATCTGATCTCAGTGCAAAGTCGCGTATGAACGTGATAGTATAAGAAGGTAAAGAAGAGCAAATGGAAACAGACAAAAAAAGCGAAGCACGCTTCAAGATTGAATTCACAACGAATGACGGCAACACTTCCTCAAAAACTCTTCCAGCAAACCAAATATCAACCGAAGCTCTTTTCCTCAGCTCAAAAGGCTATCACGACATCCGGATCTGCTTTATTCCACAGTGATCACATGGCAAATAATATGATGGCATACAAGTACTTCGTTGGCTTCAACTTCTCCGACCTCGAATACCAAGATCAACACGAAGTTCGCAAAGGTATCAATGAAGGCTATCTACGCCTTGAACCTACTACGCGAATCGTCCGCGAGGCTTACATGGTTCCTCATGCAAGTTCATTCAAAGCTGCCGTGCAAAGTCGCGTAT
>Ga0114967_10004102_pt1 | contig 11809 bp, 11 predicted proteins | sample M_130628_MF_Meta_FD_92639 | JGI IMG/M metagenome (GOLD analysis project Ga0114967, IMG submission 92639) | Freshwater microbial communities from Lake Montjoie, Canada to study carbon cycling - M_130628_MF_MetaG | ecosystem: Environmental > Aquatic > Freshwater > Lake | place: Lake Montjoie... | reverse complement strand
GGCAGAGATCGGCCACCAGGCGGTCCTCGGCCGCGATGCGCGGCAGGCGGACCAAGGGTGTTGCGCCGATGGTTTCCAGCACCGAGGCGTGGATGCGGCCGCGGAATTGGGGGGTCATGACATCCATGGCGGTGTGGGCAGCCCATTGCCCCGGAGGAATTCCGGGTTGAAGAGATTCGACTGATAGCGCTCGCCACCATCGCAGAGGATAGTGACGATGGTGTGCCCCGGGCCGAGGCGGCGGGCCACGGCGATGGCGGCGGCCACATTCAGCCCGGCACTGCCGCCGACCGAAATACCCTCATGGATGGTGAGGTCGAAGACCTGTTCGAGGGCGAGTTCATCGGTGATCTGCACCGCGTCATCGATCGGCGCGTCTTGGAGATTGCCGGGGACGCGGCCCTGGCCGATGCCCTCGGTGATGGAGGAGCCGGAGAGTTCGAGGGTGCCATGGGTGACCCAATTATAGAGGCAACTGCCCATTGGGTCGGCCAGGGTGATGCGCAGATCGGGTTTATGGGCCTTGAGCGCCATGGCGATGCCGGCCAGCGTGCCGCCGGTGCCGCAGGCGCAGGTGAAGGCATCGATCGCCCCGCCAGTCTGCGCCCAGATTTCGGCGCCGGTGGTCAGGCGATGGCCCTCGCGATTGGCCAGATTGTCGAATTGGTTGGCCCAGACCGCGCCGCTCTCCTCGGCCAGGCGGCGCGAGACATGGACGTAATTGCCAGGGTCGGAGAAGGGCTTGGCCGGCACCAGGCGCAGATCGGCGCCGATCATGCGCAGGAAATCGATCTTCTCCTGGCTTTGCGTCTCGGGCATCACGATCACCGACCTAAAGCCCAGCGCATTGGCGACGAGGGTGATGCCAATGCCGGTATTGCCCGCCGTGCCCTCGACAATGGTGCCGCCGGGCTTGAGGGAGCCGTCTTTCATCGCCGCTTGGATGATGGCGAGGCCTGCCCGGTCCTTCACCGAACCGCCGGGGTTCATGAATTCGGCCTTGCCAAGGATGTCACAGCCGGTGGCCGCGCTGGCGCGGGCCAGGCGGATGAGCGGGGTTTGGCCGATTGAGCCCAAGAGGCCTTGGGAAATGGCGGGGTGCGTCATCTGGCGTTTCCAGTATCACGAATCATTGGCGTGTATTATGGGACAGCCCGGTGATGTTTTACAGGGAGCCCCCGATATGCTGCTGCAAGCCCGACCAGCCCTGGCGCTAGCGGTGGTGTTGGACATTGCCCTGCATGCCGGGCGCGGCACGGTGAGTGCTGCCGATATCGCCGAAAGGCTGGGGCTGGCGCGGCGCGGGTTGGAGCCCATTCTGCAACCACTCTCGCGGCAAGGCGTGCTCAGCAGCACGCGCGGGCCGACGGGCGGGTATAAGCTGGCCCGGCCGCGGCGGGGGATTACTTTGGGCGAGATCATCCGCGCGGTGAGCCAGGAGGCGTCTGTGCCGGCCGAGGGTGAGAGCAACCCGCTCTTTACCCTGGTGGTGCAACCTTTCTGGATGGATATCAACGAGATGACACTGAAGCATCTTGATACCATCAGCCTTGATATGCTGGCCCGCCGTGCCGCTGGCGCGGGGCTGGCCAGCGCGCCGAGCGATGTGATCAGCTTTGTGATCTGAGGGAGGGGGGCTGCCCTCCCCCAGCCGATCACTCGCTGATGGTGACGTAGCGTAGATAGGGCTTTTTCGCGTCCCAGCCCTGGGGGAAGCGGGTTTTGGCGTCTTCATCGGAGAGGCTGGGCAGGATGATGGCGCGCTCGCCCGGCTGCCAATTCACCGGGGTTGCGACTTTTTGCCGGTCGGTGAGTTGCAGGCTGTCTATTACCCGCAGGATTTCGAGAAAATTGCGGCCGGTGCTGGGCGGGTAGGTCAGCGAAAGGCGCAGTTTCTTGTTCGGGTCGATGACATAGACGGTGCGCACGGTGACTGTCGGGTCGGCCAGCGGGTGGATCATGCCATAGGCTTCGGAGACTTTGCGGTCGGTATCGGCGATCATCGGGAAATTCACGGCCTGGCCCTGTGTTTCTTCGATATCGGCCTCCCAGCCGCTATGGCGCTCGAGGGTATCGACCGAGAGGCCGATGATTTTGACGCCACGGCGGTCAAATTCCGGCTTGAGGCGCGCGGCCTCGCCCAGTTCGGTGGTGCAGACGGGGGTGTAATCCTTGGGGTGGCTGAACAGCACGCCCCAGGAATTGCCGAGCCATTGGTGGAAATGGATGGGGCCGATGGTGGTTTGCGCCTCGAAATCGGGAATGATTTGGCCGAGTTGGAGTGACATGGGGTGGTTCTCCTGGAATGTCTCGCGCTGCTGCGCTGTGGCGGCAAACCTGCCTAACGGAATTCACATTGACAAGACGGGCATTAGACTTATCTACAACGCATGAAGCGCAGAACGTTTTTTCACAGTCTCTCTCTCGCCTTAACCGCACCCGTCATCGCCCCGGCCCAGCCAGGACTGGCTGATCGGCCGATACGGCTGATTGTACCCGTGGCGCCGGGGGGAAGCCAGGATATCGTGGCTCGATTGCTGGCGCGGCATATGGCGGCGCCGCTTGGCCAGAGCCTGGTGGTGGAGAACCATCCCGGCGGGGGCAGCAATATCGGCTATGAGATTGTGGCCCGCGCACGGCCCGATGGGCTCACCCTGGCCGCTGGGTCGGACAGCCTGTCGATCAACAAGGCGCTGTTTCCGCGGCTGGGCTTTGATCCGGTTGGGGATTTCGCGCCGGTGGCGCAGGCCACTCAGGTGCCGCAGATTCTGGTGGTGCGGGCCGATAGCCCGGCCGAGGGGCTGGCGGGTTTTCTCGATCTGGCAAAGCGCATGCCGCTGGCGGTGGGCACGCCGGGCAATGGCAGCCTATCACATTTGCTGCAGCAGGTGGTGCAGGATGCTGGCGAGGTGGAATGGACCCATGTGCCCTATCGGGGCGGGGCGCTGGCGCTGAATGACCTGATGGGTGGTGCGCTTCAGGGGGTGATGATCAATATAGGCGCGGTCACCGAGCATGTGCGGGCGGGGCGGTTGCGCGGCATTGCCGTCTCCTCGCCGCAGCGCACGGCGGCGCTGCCGGAGGTGAAGAGTTTTCAGGAATCCGGCCTGGCGCATGCCGAGGCGGTGGGTTGGCATGGGTTGGTGGCGCCGCGCGGCACGCCGGCCGAGGTGGTGGCGCGGCTGCATGCGGCGCTGGTGCAGGCGCTGGCGGTGCCCGAGGTGCAGCAGCGTCTGGCGGCACTCGGCATTGAGGGCACCGACGCACCGCCCGAGGCGCTGGGCCGGCGGATGGTGGCCGATGCCGAGCGTTGGGGCGCAGTGGTACGCCGGGCCGGGCTGCGGCCGGACTGAGCGCATTGCCGCGGCCTGGGGGTCGCACCATATCGGTGCCATGCAACGCCGGCATTGGCTGACGGCCGTGCTCACCTCACCTGCCATGGCGCAGGGGGATTTTCCGCAGCGCTTGCCGCGCATTGTCGTGCCGGCAGCGGCGGGGGGCAGCCAGGACAGTGTGGCGCGGCTGCTGGCCCGGTTCATGGCGGCGCCGCTGGGGCGGCCCATCATCATCGAGAACCGGCCGGGGGCGGCAGGCAATATCGGTTTTGAACTCGTGGCCCGCGCCAGGGCAGATGGCCATGTCCTCGCGGCCGGTTCGGATAATCTCTCGATCAACAAGGCGTTGTTTTCCGGGCTCGGCTTTGACCCGGTGGAGGATTTCGCGCCGGTCGCCCAGGCGACCATCGTGCCGCAAATTCTGGTGGTGCGGGCGGATAGTCCCAGTGATGATCTGGCCGGTTTTTTGGTGCGCGCGGGGCGCGAGCCGCTGGCGCTGGCCACTGGCGGCAATGGCAGTCTCGCCCATCTGTTGCAGGCGCTGCTGCAGGAATTGACCGGGCGGCGCTGGAGCCATGTGCCCTATCGCGGCGGCGCGCCGGCATTGAATGATCTGTTGGCTGGCTCAGTGCATGCCATGATGGGCAATATCGGCGCGGTGGCCGAGCAGGTTCGCGCCGGGCTGCTGCGCGGGCTGGCAGTGTCCTCGCCCGAGCGGGTGGCGGCGCTGCCCATGGTGCCGAGCTTTTCCGAGTTGGGCCTGGCTGATGCCGAGGTGGTGGGCTGGCACGGGCTGGTGGCGCCGCGCGGCACGCCGCCCGCCGTGGTGGCGCGGCTTTATATGGCGGTGCTGGACGCGTTGCGGATGCCGGAATTGCTCGCCAGGCTCGAAAACCTGGGCATTTCGCCCAGCGAGGCAGGGCCGGAGGCGCTGGGCCAGCGCATGGCAGCGGATGCCAGGCGCTGGCAGGCCGTGGTCAGCCAGGCCGGGTTGAGGCCGGACTGATCCGGTTATTCCTGGTCGGCGAAGGGGTTTTCTGTGCCGCGCATTTGCAGCCGGATGGGCACGCCAGGCATGTGGAAGGCCTCGCGGAAGGAATTGACCAAATAGCGCTGGTATTCCACCGGCAGCAATTCCGCCCTGGTGCCGAAGACCACCATGGTGGGCGGGCGGGCCTTGGGCATGGTGGCGTAGCGCAGCTTCAGGCGCTTGCCTTGCACCAGGGGTGGCTGGTGGCGCTCCAGCGCCTCCTCGAACCAGCGGTTGAGCGCGCCGGTGGGCACGCGCTTGTTCCACAATTCCAGCACCCCGCGCACGGTGGGCATCAACCGGTCCACGCCGCGGCCGGTGGCGGCACTCATGGTGACGATGGCAATGCCCTTCATTTGGGCGAAACTGGCCATCAGCACATCATCGAGTTTTTTCCGGGTGGCCACGCGGTCTTCCACCGCATCCCATTTGTTCAGCGCAATGACCAGGGCGCGGCCCTCGCGCTCGGCGAGGCGGGCGATTCGCAGATCCTGCTCCTCCATGCCCAGCAGGGCATCGAGCACCAGCACCACCACCTCGCATTCCTTGAGGGCGGCGATGGAGGATTGCGCGCTCATCGCCTCCAGCTTGTCCTCGATGCGGGCCTTGCGGCGCAGGCCGGCGGTATCGACCAGGCGGACCAGCCCCTCGCCATCATTCCATTCGCTGGCGATGGCATCGCGGGTGAGGCCGGGTTCGGGGCCGACGATCATGCGCTCTTCGCCCAATAGGGCGTTCAGCAGGGTGGATTTGCCGGCATTTGGGCGGCCGAGAATGGCCAGACGCAGCGGCCTTTCCTTTTCCTCGGCCTCGGGGTCAAGCTCGGGCAGGTTGTCGCGCACGGCGTCGTGCAATTCGCCAAAGCCCTCGCCATGCTCGGCGGAGACGGCGATGGGATCACCCAGGCCCAGCTCATAGGCTTCCAGCGCGCCGGTGCCGCCATCGCGGCCCTCGGCCTTGTTGGCGATGACCAGCACGGGCACCGCGGTGCGGCGCAACTGGTTGGCGAAGGCGCGATCGGTCGCGGTGATGCCCGAGCGGGCATCGACCACGAAGAGCACGAGATCGGCCATGCCGAGGGCCGTTTCGGAGCTGACCCGCATGCGGCCGGCGATGCTCTCCACCGGTGCCTCCTCCAGGCCTGCGGTGTCCATCAGGCGCACATCGCGGCCGCCGATTTCGGCCTCCACCTCGCGCCGGTCGCGCGTCACACCCGGGCGGTCATCGACGATCGCGATTCGCCGCCGGGCGAGCCGGTTGAACAGGGTGGATTTGCCGACATTCGGCCGGCCAAGGATGGCAACAATGGGGAGCACGGGTGAGAAAACCTTTACAAGCGCGTCTTGTGCGCCATGCCAGCCCCAAAGCCAAGCTTAACCGGGCGGCGAAAAAAACGGCCGCCCCTTGCGGGGGCGGCCAAGTCTAGGTTGAGGAAGGCAAAGCTGCCAGGAGGGCGTTGCACGCGGCAAATGTCGCACCTGACAAGTCGGGAATAGATCATCTCGCGAAACGTTCAAGAGGTTTTTTACAAAAAATTGCGAATCCGTTAGCTGTTGCGGTGCAGCAATGTTAGCCGGCCCGCTCCAGAATGGAGACGTAATTGGCCACCGCCGCGCCGCCCATGTTGAAAACCCCCGCGCGATCGGCCCGGGGCAATTGCATATCGCCGGCCTCGCCGGTGAGTTGCATGGCGGTGAGGACATGCATGGACACGCCGGTGGCGCCGATGGGATGGCCCTTGGCCTTAAGCCCGCCGGAGCGATTGACCGGCAGGCGGCCATCCTTGGCGGTCCAGCCTTCCAGCACCGCCCGGGCACCCTGCCCTTCCGGCACCAGGCCCATGGCCTCGTATTCGATGAGTTCGGCGATGGTGAAGCAGTCATGGGTCTCGACGAAGGAGAGATCATCGAGGCCGAGCTGCGCTGCGGCCATGGCCTGGCGCCAGGCCTGCGCCGCGCCTTCGAATTTGATGATGTCGCGCGAGGCCATGGGCAGGAAGTCATTGACCTGGGCGGCGGCGCGAAACCGCACGGCGCGGGTGAAGCCGGCAGCGGCCTCGCCAGAGGCGATGACCAGGGCGGCCGCGCCATCGCTGACCAGCGAGCAATCGGTGCGCTTGAGCGGGGGGGCGACGAAGGGGTTTTTCTCGCTCTCCGCCCGGCAGAAGGCATAGCCGAGATCCTTGCGCATCTGGGCATAGGGGTTGTCCACGCCATTGGCGTGGTTTTTCGCAGCGATAGCGGCGAGCGCGTCGGATTGGTCGCCATGGCGCTGGAAATAGCTCTCGGCGATGCGGCCGAAAATGCCGGCGAAACCGGCGGGCACCTCGCCCTCGGTCTTGAGGTGGGAGGCGCTGAGCAGAATTTCGCCAATGCGCGCCCCGGGTGTGGCGGTCATTTTCTCGACGCCGACCACCAGGGTGAAGCGGCCGCGTTTGGCGCCGAGGAAGTCCAGCGCGCCGTGAATGGCGGCCGAGCCGGTGGCGCAGGCGTTTTCATACCGGGTGGCCGGCTTAAAGCGCAGTTCAGGCACCGCCTGGAAGACCAGCGAGGCCGGGAAATCCTGCCGCACGAAGCCGCCATTGAACTGGCCGAGGAAGACGGCATCGATATCGGCGGGGTCGAGCCCTGCATCCTCGATGGCGGCGCGGGCGACGAGGCCGATCAGGGCCTCGGTATCGGGCGCATCATCGAGTTTGCCAAAGCGGCTATGCGCCCAGCCGATGATGCAGGGGTTGCTGGCTGTTGTTTCCATGTTGATCCACCCAGGGCGTGTTGACTTTGGATCATCATATACACGCTGCATCCCGGTAGCGAATCACTGGTTTTTGCATCAAATGCATATGAATATTCGGCATGCGGGAGAGCGGCCATTGGGCAGGCCATGGGCTTGGCAGCGACAGGGCGGGCCGGGCGCCGCGCCAGGGCGCGACGGGCCGGATGCGGATCGGGCCAGCCGGGTCTTCTTGCTTTTGGGCGGTATGGCTGGGGCGGTGGTGCTGGTTGTCGCCTGGGGCAGTGCGCTGGCGATCATGGCAGAGGACAGGGCTTTGGGTGAATTGGCCGCCCAGTCCCGCGCCATGGCGGCCGCCCGGGTGGCGCGGGACGCCCTGCCCCGCGCCCTGGAGCCGGCCGAACGTGTCCTCTCGGCGCTGCAAAGCCGTGCCAATGCGCAGGCGCGCGGGGAGCGGTGGGAGGTTGAGGCCATTGAAAAAAACCTGCTCGGCGCGGTGCAGCACGGCCAGGATGGGGTGCGCGCCGTGGCGGCGAGCGACGCCAATGGCGTGCTCACCTGGCAGCCGCAACCTGGGGCGCTGCAGCCCTGGCTGGGCGGCAGCGGGTTCTTCCTGGCCCATCGGCAGGGCCGGATGGCGCCCATTCTCTCGCATTTGAGCGGCGGGGGGGTGGTGCTCTCGGCGCGGATAGTGGGCCCGGCGGGGGGGCTGGCGCGGGGCGGGTTTGCCGGTTTGGGACTGGCGCTGATCGACCCGCAGCGTCTGGCCCAGGCCCTGCCCGGCGCCGGCGGCCCGGGTGAGCCGCACCTGCTTCTCTTCGATGCCGATGGAGTTTTGCTGGCCAGCGGCCATGGGGTGCGGCGACTGGAGCGGGCTCTGCCGCCCGACCCGCTGCCGGATGGCCATGCCGAGCGGAGCGTGATCCGCCGCGGCGGCGAGCATGGCCGCGTGATGGCCGTGGCCAGCGTTCAGGTGCCGGGCTTTGGGTTGATTGTGCAGTCGAGCGTTGAGGATGTGGCGGCTGGGGATGCGACCAATCGGCTGGGATTGCTGGTTTATGGGCTGGCCACGGCCATCTCCTGCGTGGTGGCGCTGGGGCTGATATGGCTCTTTGGCCGGGTGCTGCGTGAGGACGACAAGGTGGTGGGGCACGGGCCTGGGCATGTCGACCTACTGGGTGGGCTGGCGGATGTGACGCGCGGGCGCGAGGGCGCCGACCGGGCCGATGATGCGGGGCGAATTGCCGCCGCGCGGGGCGTCATGGCGGCTGGGTTGGCGCATGAGCTGAACCAGCCCTTGGCGGTGATGGCGCTCGCCGCCGAGAATGCGCTGGAGGCGCTGGAGGAAGGCGAGGCGGGCATTCCCTCGGCGCTGCTGCGGTTGCGCCGTATTTCGGCCCAGGCCGAGCGCGCCAAGGCGATCGCCGCCCAATTGCGGAGCTTTGGCCGGCTGGAAGCGGCGGTGCTGGAGCCGGTCTGTCTGGCCGATGCGGTGCGCGGGGCGCTCGGTCTTGTCGGAGGCATGCTGGGGGAGGCGGGCATTGAGGTGGCGCTGCGCATGGCGCCGGGGCTGGCCGCGGTGCGGGGCCAGCCATTGCTCATTGAGCAGTTGGTGGTGAATTTGGCATTGAATGCGCGCGATGCGATGGCCGCCAGCCCGGAGGGGCAGCGCAGATTGAGCATTATCGGCGAGCCGGGGCTGGAGGCGCATGAGGTGCGGCTGGTTGTGCGCGATACCGGTGGCGGTATTCCGGCCGAGGCGCTGGAGCGGGTGTTTGACCCTTTCTTCAGCACGAAACCGGCGAGCAAGGGGACGGGGCTGGGCCTGGCGCTCTGTCGTTCGATCATGCTGCGCTTTGGCGGCCATATCGGGTTGAGCAACCTGGCCCATGGCCAGGGCGCCGAGGCGGTGCTCACCTTTCAGCGCGCCCGGCAGAAACAGGCTGTGTAGAGGCTTCGAGATTGGACCGGCCCCGCCGGCGCCAAAGGGCGCACAGCGGGGCCGGGCACGCCGGGGGGGCGAACCTGTTGGAATATGCGGGTGTCAGGGCTTCGGGAAACCAGTGAAAACATAGCCCAGCTGGCGCAGTGTGACGATGCAGCCATCGCCGAGGTCATTGGCCAGTTTTTGCCGCAGATGCAGCACGGCATTGTCCACCGCGCGGTCGCCCGGCTGCCAGATGCGGCGGAAGACCAGCCGGGTGAGTTGCTCGCGCGAGCAGGCCTCACCAGTTTTGGCGGCGAGGGCGGCGAGGGTGTCGAATTCGGCGGTGGTCAGGCGCATGGCTGTGCCATCGGGGCGGTGGAGGCGCCGCTCGGTGGAGAGGATGCGCCAGCCGACCTCAGGCGGGGCGGGAATGGCGAGGGCCATTTGCACCGGGGCGGGCTGCGGGCCATTGGCGGGTGCTGGCATCTGTGGCGGCGCATGGCGCAGCCGGGCGCGCAACCGGGCCACCAATTCGCGCCCTGAGACAGGTTTGAGCAAAAAATCATCGGCGCCGAGTTCGAGGCCCAGCACCCTATCACCCTCGTCCCGATTGCCGGTGTGGATGAGGATGGGGGCCTGGGTGAGCATGCGCAGCGTGGGCAGCAGCGGCAGGGTGTCCACCGGGCCGAAACGCTGATCGAGCAGGATGGCATCGACGTGGCGGGTGGTGAGGATTTTGAATGCATCGGCGAAGTTGTTGGCAGCGATGGGCTGGATGCCATTGCGGCCGAGATAATCGCAAAGCTCGTCTGTCAGATCGGTTTCGTCATCGGCGACCATGACGACGGGGCCGATGGTCTTGTCATTGGCGCCCTGGGGCAAGCCAGCGGGAAGGGCCGTAACTTCGGCCTTGGCAGGCGCGGCGCGGCTTTGCTGGTTGCGATTGGTATTTAATAAAAACAATTCCCTATCCCCCAGAGGCTCAGTTTTAACTTCAAGTGCGGCACTCAATCTCAGGCCCCCCGACCATCGAAAAAGCAACCTCTCAGTCCACCTGAAGTGACGGGATAGGTAGTAACGGCAAAATATCGTAACGCGCCAGATGATTTTGCGGGCGCCGGGGACCTGGATTATCGGGTGTTGAGATAATGTCACAGGCGACATCTCGCATTTTAAAGTGATTTCTTAAGAAAGCGCGGCGGGCGCTGCGGAAAAATTTTGAAAGAATGGTGCAATTCGAACTGATAACAACCAATTCTTGAATGCCCGCTCTAGCCTTGGGTGATGGTCGGCCTCGGGTTTGCTGTCACACCTAACGGACGGAAAGCGGTTGGCGGGCGAATAGCCCTGAGTGCCATCACGTTTGAACCCGTATGCTGGTGGCCGAAGTGGCGCCGCTGAGGGGTGCTGGCCAGGCGCCGTTAATGGCTCGCCTGCCAGCATTCATGGCCGATTTCCGCTTCAATGGGTGAGGCCATGATCAAGGCCGCCGACGGACGGGCGGCTGCGGGAATGGCGGGGCTTGTGCCCCGCCTGCCGGTTAGCGCGCTTCGATGCCCGAGCGGGTCGCCACGATCTGGCTGGTGGCGCAGATGTCCACGCGCATCATCTCCGCTGTAGCGCCGCCGGCCCACACCACCTTGAAGTCATTCGCACCGGCAGCGCGGGCGGTGAAATTCATGGTACGGCCGTTCGGCAGCACATTCTGGCCCAATTGATCGGCGCCCCAATTGGATTGCGCGCTGGAGCCGAAATAGAATTCCTGGATCGTTTGGCCGGAATTGTTCACCAGCGTGAAGCGGGTGTCGCATTGGGCATGGGCGCTGGCGGCGAAGCCTGCGGCGAGGATGCTGGCGAGGAAAATACGACGGATGGACATGGGTTACCCTTTTGGCTGTGAAAGGAGAATTTGCGATTGCAGCACAACAACCGATTGTCAACGTCGGCAGAGGCCACAGCATGAGAAGAAGAAAAAAAATATCTTCCTTCATAAATATTTTATTGATACCGCCACATTCCAAAAAAAATTTGGAAAATTACGCTTGCTTCGGCACATCCTCAAGCAAGGCGCTGCTGCCCGGGGTGACGCCACATCCAGGGCTGCAAATGGGCTAAGGCCGCACAAGTAAAGCCACTCAACCGACCGCTGAAACCACCCCCGGCATACGGCGTGGCGGCTACTGCCTCGCCGAAGCGTTGGGCGATAGTGGGGCTCGGCCCCTCCGCCGTCTTACCGCGCGACCAGGCCTGAGCGCGTCGCCACAATTTGGTTGGTGGAGCAGATGTTCACGCCCATGAGCTGCGCCGCTGCGCCGTTGGCCCAAACAATTCTGAAGTCATAGGCGCCGGCAAAGCGGGTCGCAAAATTCATGGAGCGGGTATTCAGCAGCACATTCTGCCCCAGCCGGTCCGCCCCCCAACTCGATCGCGAACTCGGGCCGAAATAGAACTCGCGGATCGTCTCACTGGAATTATTCAGCAGCGTGAAACGGGTGTCGCATTGGGCATTGGCGCTGGCTGCAAAGCCCGATGCGAGGAAGCCGGCGAGAAGAATGCGACGAATGGACATAGCGGACCCATCTGATAATCAATCTTGGGATTTCGCTTAAAAAAATAGCAAAGAATTGTCAACGCAAGCTGGAGCTGCAGTCGCAACAAGGCTTGGTTACAAAAAAGTTAATAATAACGGAAATTCGGTTTTTTGCGCGTTAGAAAAAACCAAGTGACACTGAAAAATGCCCGGTTTAGATCGATGCTTCAAGCCAAGGCCTGTTGCCTGGGCGG
>Ga0114967_10004101_pt1 | contig 11810 bp, 9 predicted proteins | sample M_130628_MF_Meta_FD_92639 | JGI IMG/M metagenome (GOLD analysis project Ga0114967, IMG submission 92639) | Freshwater microbial communities from Lake Montjoie, Canada to study carbon cycling - M_130628_MF_MetaG | ecosystem: Environmental > Aquatic > Freshwater > Lake | place: Lake Montjoie... | reverse complement strand
GTCAAAATCGAGATTTTGCGCAACTCGCCTTTTTGCATTGCTGCGCAGATCGCGCTGAGCTTGGCTAAGCCTGGCCAGTCTTCATGCTTGAGCATGACACAGCGCGGCGAGTTTTTAAGAATTTTCAGAATGACTGCGGTCGACATCTGCACAGTTGTTGAAACCGGATGATCTTGCAGCACCCAAGGCACGTCAGGGCCAAGGGTTTCATTGACCATCTCAAAATAGCTGCTGATTTGATCATCAGTACGCACGGTCGCAGGCGGCGCCACCATCACGCCGGCTGCACCCATATCCATCACGCTTTTGGTCAGTTCGCCCATTGGCGCAAAGCCAGGCGCAGAGGCCCCGACCACCACGGGCACCTTACCCTGCACGCGAGTCAGCACCTGGCGCACAAACAACCGCGATTCTTCGGCCGTGAGCTTGGTGGCTTCACCCATGATCCCCAAAATCGTCAGGCCGGTCACGCCGCGCTCTAGACAAAAATCAACCATCCGATCGGTGCTGGGCAGGTCAAGCTCGCCGTTGTCTTTAAACGGGGTCACCGTAATCAGGTAGACCCCTTGGGCCGTCTCGTTGAGTGTGTTCAAAATACTTCCTTATCTTGGATAAGTTAGGAGGTTGCTCGTTTGTCACAACCACGTACAATCGTTAGTCTAAGCCATAGATAACTTGAGCGCTTGCCCCCTCGAGGCCATGCACCGGAGACCCCCATGAAAACTTTGAAAATTCTGCATATTGTTGGCTCTTTAGCCGCCTTACATTTCAGCACCTGGGGCCTGGCCGCTCATGCCCAAGACTATCCGCGCCAACCCATCAAAATCGTCGTACCTTGGGCGCCCGGTGGCAACGTCGACATTACTGCACGAACCATTGCCCCTGCACTCTCAGAGATCTTAGGCCAACAAGTCGTCGTTGAAAACAAACCTGGTGCCGGCGGCTTTATCGGCACCTTAGGTGTTGTGCGGGCGCCTCCCGATGGTTACACCTTACTGCTTGGGTCAAGTGGCTCGATTGCAGTCGGCCCCGCACTCGACAAAAACGCACCCTACAACCCCACCAAAGATTTAACCGCCATCGGCCCGATTCATGAAGCGCCCATGGTGTTAAGCGTTTCACCGAAGGGTCAGATTAAAAACTTTGCGGATTTCACTGCGAAAGCTAAGGCTGCCAACTCAGTAGTGTCGATCGGTTCAGCCGGTAACGGCTCAAGCCAGCACCTTGCCCTCGAGTTATTAGCCCTAAAGATGCAACTCAAGCTCACCCATATCCCGTACAAGGGCAGCGGGCCAGCGATTAACGACGCTGTGGGCGGTCAGATCGACAGCATTCTTGACCAAGTCATCGCCTCGATCGGTCATATTAAAGGTGGCACACTCGTCGCCATCGCGCAAAGCGGCAATACGCGCTCGGCTCTCTTACCCGGAGTACCAACTTTTCAAGAGCTCGGTGCAAAGGATGTTGATATTTTGACCTTCACTGGCTTGTTTGGCCCGGTGGGGATGCCGGCAGCGGTGACCGACAAACTCACGGCTGCACTTAAACAAGCACTCGCGACAACAGCCGTGAAAGAGCGCTTCACAAGTTTAGGCGTCGACATCATGAACCTTGACCGTACTGCGTTTACACAATACGTGGCCAAAGACTTTGCAACGGCAATGGCGATTGGCAAAGCCGCCAATATTGTGATTAACCAGTAGTTCGGCGAACCTTTGGCCGCGCCTCACTCAGTGAGGACTGCTTTGGCAGAGTGCTCCAAAGCAGTCTCAGAGTGCCAGCCGTTTTCTGTATCAGGCAGCAAGCCGTTTCAGTAACGCCTGCCCGGCTTCTTTTGTACCAAGCTTGCCACCCATATCACGCGTTGACTCTTTCGCTGCAATCGCTTGTGTCACTGCCTGCTCGAGTGCCTCGCTGGCTTGCACAAACTCAGGTCGGCCTTTGCGCTGCCCATACCAAGTCAACAGCATGGCAGCAGAGCACACTTGCGAAAATGGGTTGGCAATATTTTGCCCTGCGATGTCTGGCGCCGAGCCGTGCGCCGCTTGGGCCATTGCGTAATGCGTCCCCGCATTAATCGAGGCCGCCATCCCTAAACTACCCGCCAACTCGGCCGTGAGATCAGACAAGATGTCACCAAACATATTGGTCGTGACAATGACATCGTAGCGCTCGGGCGCGCGCACCACATGAGCCATCATGGCATCGACAATCACATCGTCAACCTTGACGGCCGGAAACTCTTTGGCCACCGCGAGGCAGGAGTCAATGAACATCCCATCACCGATACGCAAGACATTTGCCTTGTGCACAATCGTGAGGTGCTTTTTGCGAGTCATCGCTAACTCGAAGGCCGACCGAGCAATACGCTCACAGCACTGGCGGGTAATTCGACGTAGCGAGACGACTACGTCAGGAGTAATCAACATTTCGCTGCCGCCAGATTCGACATTTCGATCAGCATAAAAACCCTCGGTGTTTTCGCGCACCACCACCAGATCAAGCGGTTTGTAGGTGGTGCCACTGCCCGCATAGGTTTTTGCTGGGCGGATATTCGCAAATAGATCCAACCCTTTTCTGAAGAATTTTGACGGATTGATCTCGCCTTTTGATTCGTCTTTGAAATCGTAGGTCGCCATTGGCCCCAAGATCAAACCATCGGCCTGTTTCACTGAATCCATCAAACCATCGTGAATCGTCGTGCCGTATTTTTTCAGACTGTCGTGTCCGGCGATATCGTGCTTGAGTTCTAGGCCTAAGTTAAATACCTTGGAGACATGCTCTAGCGCATCAACGGCAACCGCTACGGTTTCGGCACCAATTCCATCACCTGGAAGCACAATAATTTTCATTTTTTGGGTCTCTTATTTGAATTTTGAAATTTAAACGAATTGATCTAAATATCCAAAGGACTGCACAGCTATGCTGATCAACCCCCACCCTTTAGCGCAGGTAGGATATTGAAGATGTTGTTTCAAGCTTAATCGAACTTTAACTGATCTTGCGGGCCTGCAAGAGCGCGCATGCGCTCGATGTAGGCCGCGCGCTTCTCATTCGATCCCGTCATACTCGCCTTGAGATAAAAATCCCAAAACGCAGTCGTCATGGCGCTCACGCGCGCCCACGTTTTCGGGTTATTTTGTTCAGACAACGGCACGTCACGGCTGAAGTGCTCGGCATCAATCGGTTCGCCAGCAAAGGTCATGTGATCGGCCTGCGCCACCAAGAGTTCTTGTCGTTTGCCCTTTGGCAAATGGCTGTACACCCATTGGCGTTGGCTGAGCGGCACGCCAAGACGCACCGAATCGGCACCTTTTTTAAAGGTGACATGACCGTCAAGATCGCCGGTCACACAAAAGAAAGGCACTTTGACCTGACCCATGGCAGCGGCACGCTCTTGCGACATTGCACTTGGTGAGAGGGCAATGGCGGCATCAATTCGAGGGTCAAGCAAACCTTTGCCGCCTTGGCCTTGCCCGGTAATTGACTGCACCGTCAGCGCGCCATACGAGTGGCCGGCAATGCCAATGCGGGGACGGTGCAAGCCGGTCTTACCCTCACCAGACTTTTCGAGATAGGGTTTTAGCGAGGTTAAGCCCAATAAGTGGTCTAAAGCAAAGCTGCAGTCGTTCACACGCAGGGCGTACTGTGGCGAGGCGATAGCCTCGGCGATCGTCATTTTCAATGACCGGGTTTTATTGGTGTTCCAGATACTGTCATCGGTGATTGGGTGCGCAAGCGTCGCAACGACATAGCCTGCCTCACGCCACGCTTCGCACCAGTCAGCTCCGTTCGACACCCCACTACCCAAGCCCGGCGAATACAAAATCAACGCTGTAGGCTTCGCTTGAACGGGTAACCGTATCTTCAGTTTAATTTTACGTTTCGTTTTGGGATCCACGATCTCTGAAGTGTCGAGATCGGCTCGGGGCACACTTGCGGGCTGGCTCAGTTGCAAGTTTTCGGTGGTGGTAGCAGCGGCGCTGACTTTGAACACGAAAGTCGCTGCCCCGCACCCGGCGATTAATCTTCGGCGAACTGCCTTAAAGGGCGTAGCGGTGAAAGCTGTCATGCTGGGTTGCCGAGTCATAAAATTAAGACAAGACATAGTAAGTTAAAATTTACCTGAAATGCCTTGCTTGGCAAGGCTCTTAGTCACCATTCGCCCTGATATCTCGTACCAGCATGCTTGCTTACTCTGGTTTTAAGTCCGACGCTGCGCTGTTGCCATGAGTTTCGTGTCGCCAGAGTTTGCGCTCATTGCCCTGATTTTCTTCCCCATTTACTGGTCACTTAACCGTCACCGTTCAATCCAACTGGGGTTTTTAACGCTTTCAGGTTACGCGCTTTACGCCACCTGGTCGGTGCAATTCGCCGGTATCTTGCTGCTGTTTAGTGCCTATATTTGGCTGGCGGGTCGATGGGTACAGTCTTGCAAAACTCATCCTCGTCGCAAGCTCTGGTTTGCCATCAGTGTGCTGGTGAGTCTAGTTTTGCTACTCGCAAGCAAATATTACGAATTTGTCCGTCAACTGCTCTCGACGCTGATGCCCAACGTGGGCATGCAGGCGTTATTGCCCATTATTGATATCGTGGCACCTGCTGGGATTTCATTTTTCACCTTCCAGGCAGTCACCTACCTTGTCTGGCAGTACGAAAGTAAACCGCCTCGCACCTCTTTTATTCATCTGCTTTTATTCTTATCTTTTTGGCCGACCTTGTTTGCGGGGCCGATCATGCGTGCTCGTGACTTTTTTGCACAACTTGACGGGCCAGACGTCGGGTTGCCGCGCCAAACACAAAAGGCGATTTACTACCTCTTGCTGGGACTCTTTCAAAAAATGGTCTTTGCCTCGTGGCTAGCCGCAACGTTTGTCGACGAGGCCTTTAAATATCCAGACTCACAAACGTTTGTGACCGCGTTTGCAGCCATCGTAGGCTATTCGTTGCAGATTTTTTTAGACTTCGCCGGCTATACCTTGATTGTCACCGGGCTCGCTTTGATGCTCGGATTCAGTCTTCCTATCAATTTTAAGCAGCCCTATTTAGCCATCAACTTGCAAGAATTTTGGCGCCACTGGCACATTTCACTCTCAAGCTTTATCCGTGATTATGTCTACATTCCGTTGGGCGGCAACCGAAAGGGCTTCGCACACACGCAGATCAATATCCTGTTAGCGATGGTGATCAGTGGGCTATGGCATGGCGCCAACTCTACCTTTATTGTCTGGGGTACTTTACACGGACTCGGCGTGGTGTTCGTCAACCTCTACGATAAGATGCTTGGCAAAGAGCAAGCGATGCCGGTCGCGCTCGCACGACTCTTCACCTTATCTTACATTGCGCTCGCTTGGGTATTTTTTAGGGCTGACACAAATGAGGCGGCCTTGCAATTACTCTCGGCACTCGCCAATGGCTTGGGCACGCCTGAATTTCAACACGGCCTGCTCGCAGCCTTCGTGATCATTTTCTTTTTGTTAAGCGCGCAGGCTCAACGCCTTGAACAAGCCTGTGTGCAGTGGCTCACCGAGCTCGGGTGGATAGCACTGACCTGTTTAGTGAGTGGGCTTGCCTTTATGGCGATTTTATTAGGCCCCAACGGGGTGCCCAGTTTTATTTATTATCGATTTTGACATGAGCAAAGCCCAACGCCCGCTTTACCTCTTTTTACTCGTAGTGGTGTTACTCAACACCGTGCTATGGCTTGATTCGTTCGATCGGTATCTTGGCTCGCGCTATCACATCACTCTTAGTGCGACAGTGCCCGAAGGCGCCTTCGCGTTATCACGTCAAACGCAAGACCTGATCGCAAAGGCGCAACAGTTCACGTCGACCAAGCTGTCGCAGCTTGTCACGCCCGCCCAGCGCAACGACGCACCTGCTTCGCCGAAATTAACCGCAACAGTGAGCGACACCGGGCCCGCGACTCAAACAAACGAGGGCACAACCGCCGCGCCTACTACCGCGCTGGAGACTCCCGGGTCTGTGGCGGCGCCTGCTCCTATTGCGGCGCCTGCTCCTGTTGTGGCGCCTGCTCCTGTTGTGGCGCCTGCTCCTGTTGTGGCGCCTGCTCCTGTTGTGGCGCCTGCTCCTGTTGCGGCCCCTGCTCCTGTTGCGGCGCCTGCTCCTGTTGCGGCGCCTGCTCCTGTTGCGGCGCCTGCTCCTGTTGCGGCTCCTGCTACTGTTGTGGCGCCTGCTCCTGTTGCGGCGCCTGCTCCTGTTGCGGCCCCTGCTCCTGTTGTGGCGCCTGCTCCTGCCGCAACCGCTGCCGTGACAGCGTCGGCACCCTCTGTCCCACCAACTTCAAATGTGATGGCTGTCACCCATCAGCGGGCAGCGACTGACGTCGCGGCGCCCCCCATCACATTTCCTAAGATACTGTTTGCCGGTGATTCGATGATGCAAGGCGTGGCACCCTTGGTGATCAATCAGTTACGTAAAGAAAATCCTAAGGGTGTCTTCGTTGACCTGAGCGCGCAAAGCACTGGCCTGACAGTACGTCGCTATTTCGACTGGCCCACAAAAATCAAAGACGAGACACTCAGTCGTGGCTTCGAACTGATTGCCATATTTTTAGGACCTAACGACCCTTGGGATATTTATGAAGGCGCAAAGCGTTTTGTCTTTGGCACACCCGAGTGGGAAGACAAATACCGTGACCGGGTCATTGAAGTGATGCAGTTTGCGCAAGACCGCCAAGTTCACGTAATTTGGATTGGCTTACCCAACATGAAAGAAGATCGCGTGAAACGCGGAGCCATCGTGCAAAATAAAATCTTCAGAGAGCAGGCGAGTCAGTTTAATTTTGACTATCTTTCAACAGAAGATTTGTTAGGTAGCTTAGACGAGCCTTTTAAAAAATTTGTCAATGAACCCGGTAAAGGACAAGTCATGCTTCGAGCAGACGACGGCATTCATTTCACTCACGCCGGCTTGCGCTTAATTAGTAATCGTTTGTATGAGTTAATTAAAAAACAAGCCAAGCCATGAGAGCGTATTCACGTAGTCACGCGACGCTACGCACTTCGTTCGCCACCGCGTGCCTCAGCCTGCTGTTCATGGGTAACAGCTGCAACCTGTTCGCACAAACCCTCACCATTCAAGCTGGTTCTCCAGCTCCAGATCTGCAATGTCCGATCAGTCAACCGCCAGCGCGGCCCAAAACAACACCCCCACCAATTGAAGAGCTTTACGAAATCCCTGAAGAAGATCTGTTACTTGAGTTTATAAAATCTTTACCTCACGCGGCTGCAAGCACTCAGAGTTCAGTCGGTCTTTTTTCAAAGTTGCCTAAATCACGCCCGCTCAATATTGGCCTTTGGGGCGACAGTCACGCTGCGGCGAATTTTTTTGCTGAAGAACTCTTTCAATCGGTCAGCTTGCCAAAAGACAAGGTGCTGCCACGTTTCATCCCGCCTACGCTCGCACGTGGTGGCGTGCGCTTGCCGCTGCGCAAGCAATGCCAGGGGCAAGGTTGGAAGTACGACCTCGCATACGTTGGTGGGCAAGAGGGCGTAAAATTTTCACGCGGCATGGCACGCCTGACGTCTACGATTAACAACAGCTATCAATGGGTTGACTTTCGAACACAAGGACAACAGCCAAACCTGCGTGGGGTCGATATTCTGTATGCAGCCAGCATAATGCCCACTACGCTGGGCATCACGATTGATCAGTTACCCGAACAACTGGTTGATCTGAAGCTCAATGAGCGAGGCGCCATACAGATTCAAATCCAAGGAGGCTTGATGTCAACGCTCAAGTTACGGCTTGTGAAGGGGTCGCTCAGTCTTGAGGGATTTGTACCGGCCTATGCCGAACCAGCACGCTTGTATTTTGACACCCTTGCGATACCAGGGGCGACAGTGCGCAGCTGGAAGCTTATCGATCCTGAGTACTTTCAGGCACTGGGCAATCAAACGCCTTACGACGTGGTATTACTTCAGTATGGCACAAACGAAGGCAATCAAAAACCCTTTGATCCCCTTCAGTACGAAAACGATCTGACGGCCAGTCTGCAAAATTTACGGCGCATTTACCCAAAGGCCGTCTGCGTGTTGCTGGGCCCGACAGATCGCGGCACACTCATTGCTCGCTCTAGCAAATCCAAGCCGCGCGCGAACACTCAAAAAGATCAGACTCAAAGCACAAGCACGGCACCGGCGATCGCAAAAGAGCTACTGATCTACTCGCGTATTCACGAACAAATCAGCCGCATTCAACAAACTGTTGGTCAACAGAACGGCTGTGGGTTTTGGGACTGGCAGCGAGCGATGGGCGGACCAGGCGGCTCGTACGCCTGGCTCAAGCAAAGTCCACCACTGATGGCACGCGACTTGATACACCTCACTGTCGCGGGGTATCAAGCAAGCGCACGACTGTTTAGCCAAGAGATGCGCCTTGATGAGGCATTCAAGTCACCGCTTTGAGTCAACCATGGTCATTGAATCTTGTCATTCAAATTCGGTGAATGGCTTGCTTGCCAGTCGATGAATCGTTGAGATTCAAGCCACTGAACAGTTCGACTTAAGGCAGCTGAATTGTTTTGAAATCGCCTGGCAAAATCAATTCAAGCGTTTCAAAATCTTCAGAGTGTTCAATTTCACGATGACGAATACCAGGGGCCTGATGCACACAGGTGCCGGCCTCAAGCTTATGGGTACCGTGGCCTTCATATTCAAAAATGGCCCAGCCTTTTAAAACAAACACAAACTGAAATTCGACTTCATGGCAGTGCCAATCGCCGTGCGCGTTGCTACCTTTACTGGCCTTTATCACATGCGCGACCACCTTTTTATCGGTCGAGTCATAAATACCTAAATCGCGATAGTCAAAATACTCGCGCAAACCGTCGTGCGAAAAGGGCTTGTCTTTTGCGTGTTGAATACTAAATCTCATTAGAGGTCTCCGTTTATTTTATTGAACACCTTACGATACTCAATTTGAACGCTTTCGCAAAGCCGTATTTTTTATCGGATTTGCGTGCAGCCTCAGCCAAGCTCAAGCGTACAACAATCAACGCCGTCAACTTGTTGAGTCATTTTGAGCTGTTTTGCCGTGTCTGACACCACACACCAACGCCCATCAGAAACGGGGATTCCGTGCATCACCACCGGCAAAGAATGTATTTTCAAGCGTATCACTGGGTCGCTGTGCAAATAAGGGGCATCAACATGACCGGCAATTGCGCTGGCAATGGCATGCGCCTGTTTTGAAATCGGCTCGATGAAGCGACAAGGCATGCCATCAATACTGACACAGTCGCCAAGAGCGTACACATCGTCTGCACTCGTCTGCAGCGTCAAAGGATCAACCACGATGCCTCGGTGAACCTTCAATTTTGCTCCGGCCGCCAGGCGGGTATCGGTCACCAGCCCAGTCGCAGCGACCACTTCGTCGCACTCAATCGCCGCAGCACCAACACGCGCGACAGACTTCGTGCCCCCAGCGCGTTGAGTCACCCCCGCGACTTGCGTCGCACCTAAAAATTTCACACCCGCAGCTTCAAGTGCTGCACGCAAACGTCCAGACGCCTGTTCGGGCAACAAAGCCGCCAAGGGGGCTTGTTGCAAGTCAAGCAAAGTCACCTGATGCCCAGCCGCCATAAAATCATCGGCTAATTCGCACCCCACCATCCCAGCCCCGATAATGACAATATGTTTTGGCGCGTCACCTAACTGGCGCTTGAGCCTGACCCACGCGTCCAAATCATTGATTCTCCAGCAAAGATGAGCCGGCAACGCCTGGGGCAACGCAGGTCGCGCGCCTTGGGCCAAGATTAAAGAGGTGTATTGCAAATTACCTCGCGTAGTACGTAACTGATGCAGTGCAGGTGATAAGCCCACAGCAAAGGTCTCGGCCATGAGTCGCACCCCAAGGCGAGCCGCACTGGCTACGCCAGTTTCACGGACTAGCGACTCACGACTCGAGCGACGGCGCAGCGCAATCGAGAGTTCAGGCTTGAGGTAGCGATCGCCCTCACAAGCGGTCACCAGCGTAATCGGCACCAAAGCATCTTGAGCACGCACCGCCTCAGCTGCAGCCCAACCGGCCTGACCGCCTCCGACAATCACAACTCCGGTGCCGCGAGCGAGTCTCAAAAGCGCGCCGCCTGTCACAGGTGTCGCACTCAACGCCTCATAGGGCTCAAAGTCGGCCTTGACGACACCGCACAAGGGGCACACCCAGTCGTCTGGAATCTCTGCAAAGCGCGTACCCGGTGCAATCCCACTGTCAGGATCGCCGAGTTGTTCGTCGTAAATCAGGCCACAAGCACGACAAATAAACTGCTTCCAGGCTTGGTCTTGCGTCATGCAGGCAACACCTGCTTAGACAAGCGCGCCATCTCCCAGCGTAAATGCTTAATGGCAGGTGTCACGATTGCCACAAAATGAGACTCACGAATACGACGTTGCGGGGCTGTATTCATCATGTAGCCGCGTGCGCCTTGGTGCAATAAACCCGACTGCGCTGCACGCAGTGAAAGCTCAGCGCTCTGCGCACGCGCATCAAGCACACTGATCACATAATCAACGCTACCATCATAAGGCGTCAAGGCAAGCGTCTGGATACGTTGGCTTAAGTCATCAAGCTCGGCCTGCAATTCGTCAGGACGGTTATCTAAAAATTTATTGACATGGCCTAACAGTGGCTCGACCTCAAGCATCGACTCAATACTGCCTTGAGTGACCCCCAGCGCCCAACCTGTTTGAAGCAACACGAACGCCGCGCGCACTCGCGCAATAAACGGCTTGGCGGGGTCAGCGATCAACGCCTCTTCGCTGACAAAATAATTTTCTAAACGAATACCCCAGGTGCTCGTACCCTCCATGCCAGAAAATTCAGGGCATTGCCTAAGCACCACGTCGTCAGTACATCTAAGCAAAAACATAATTTCGTGCGACGTACTGACGTCATCCAAATACACACCTGCAATCGCGCCACAGTATTGCTCGCGGCCAATGTGACTGACCCACGGCAACGCGCCACTGACCCGATAACCGCCCGGTACACGCTTGGCGCGCAACAGCATTTTTTCAATGCCCGCAAAGGTTTTCATTGGATTGGAGAGCGCTGTGCCGCCTAAGGTATTGGCGCAGACATGTTCATCTAAGACAGCCCCCATCAACGCAGGATTACCCGACTGTTCCATGTACAGGCCGCAAACGTCATGGCACCACGATAAGAATCCGGTTGAGCCGCAATTGCGCGCGATCTCGCGCATCGCGTCGATCGCCAGGCCGAATTTTTGTCCACTGCGATCTAGGTGCGCACCGAAGGCACCGGCTTGACCCAAGGTCTGCATGATGCCGGCGGGATAAAAACCTTCGTGATCGATTTTGTAAGCGGCACTGGCTAAGTCGCCGCTAGCGATGTGTTTGACGCGCGCCAGCAAATCGCTTGACGACGTGTGGAGCAGCACAGAACTTGCCTCGGTAGGATTCATCGATCAGGCTAGCCCGATTTCAAAGCCAATCGGATTACGCATTGAATTTGCAACGGGCGAATACATATTGGCGTGACGCACAATTTCGTCAAGTTGCTCACGCGACGCATCACCCTCGAGCAGCACTTTGACGCGTATTGCCTGGAAGCCCATTTGAGGTGGTGCCATCTCTGCACCCCCTGCACCCCACGCCGCTGGGTTGCCAATATCGCCCTCTAAAAACAATTCGAGCTTTGAAAGTTTGACTTGCTTCCAGGTTGCGACGGCAGTGATGCCCACGGCCAAACAACCGCCAAGCGCTGACAAGACAACTTCACCAGGTGCCGGCGCTGTATCTTGTCCAAATAAATGGGGGGGTTCGTCG
>Ga0114967_10004100_pt1 | contig 11811 bp, 10 predicted proteins | sample M_130628_MF_Meta_FD_92639 | JGI IMG/M metagenome (GOLD analysis project Ga0114967, IMG submission 92639) | Freshwater microbial communities from Lake Montjoie, Canada to study carbon cycling - M_130628_MF_MetaG | ecosystem: Environmental > Aquatic > Freshwater > Lake | place: Lake Montjoie... | reverse complement strand
GCGTCAGATTCTTTCCATTAAACCCCATTTTTCTAAATATTTATTTCCTATCATCTTTTCTCTTTCTGACCGGTCTTTCAAGTCGCATCCATTTGGATCAGTGATGTTAACATGTAAAAGTTTTCCGCGCGGATTTTTATCCGTTGGTTTGAATTTAATCGAAAGTCTGGCTCTCTTGATAGTAAAGGAGCCATGAAGCGGATTATATTGAGCATACCAATCTTGCGCTAAAGAGTAAATTGAGCGATGATCTCTAAAAAGTGCCTCAAGCGTTGTTGAATTTCTGTTATCAAGCGGTTGTAGTTTTAGCAGCGTTACTTTTACATCTTCGATCAAATCACTTGGATCAACATCTTTCATGAAATTGTAAGGAACCTTCAGCTTTGAGAGATCAAATTTTTTGATCGGAATTTCATCAACATCATCTCCAGTTTTTAGGAAGGAATTAACAAATGCTTTTGCGAGTTTGCCGCGATTTTCTTTACAATCAGAAACAACTTCAACGATTCCGGTGTGTGGTTCGTAGCTAATCGAAAATTCGTTTACTGTCGGATAAAATTTGGTGACAACTTCTTCTTTTTCAAAAGTTTGAACTGATTTGTGAAGTCCATCGTGATAGGCGATTAGCTGGAAGACGGCGATTTCTTTGTCGGTATGATCGGTTTTGATGCGCTCAAAAATCTCAACTTTGATTTTCTTGCTGATGTTAAAGCACTCAAGCACCGACTGCTTAAATTCCTCAAGATGCTCTTTGGTATTACTAGTTTCTCTTTCCTTTGGTGCTACAAAAGAACTCCATTCACGAGATTTTCTTTTGTAATCAAGTGAGGCACAATATTCGGCTTTTTCAAATTCTTGCGGATGATTTTGTAGTGCCCAAATACAACGCGAATGTTCGCTTTTTAAACTGAGAAAATTGTCATTACTTCCAATTGCTGGTCGTGCTTGAAGATTTGCCTGTCCAAGCTCATCAATCATTTCATGAATGCGCTCGATAATTTCAAAAAGGCGAGTCTTTATTTCTTCATCGCTGATATTCCAAATCGAATTGAATAGTTGGGTGTGATATTTTTTCCCGTTATTTTGCCACTTAAAATCTTCCGGCAATTTTAGCTCATATTTATCAAGCAGGGATTTGAGGTCTTCCTCTGGGGTGCTGCGGATCAGCTTTTTAATTTTTGCTTCCATGTCGTTAACGCTTTAGGTGGCAGAGCGTTGTGCCGATCGGGTGATAAACTTAGGACATTTAAAACATCAAAATCTCTCACTCGCCTACGATGAGGTGATAAAAGGCGCACCACTCCAATCTTAAAATAACCTTAATATTTTATCCGATTATAATAATTTTTGTAAATGTTTTGATGCGAGATTTTTGCAACTGTCTCATTTTGTGTCTAAAAATGAGCAAAAGGTCATAAGTTAATTACCGAGCAAAATCTTGGGGTTGATCGTCTGGACGCAGGCATATTGTGGTTTGATCTAGTATTAGTTTAATGGTAGCAGAGAAAATTTGCTAATGAAAACCGCTACCATATGAAGATACAAACTAACATTGAAAGCAACATCAAAAAAGAAGAAAGATTATCCGAAATCGCTGCAATTCTTGCAAGAGGAATTTACCGATTAGAAGACAAAAAATCAACCAAAAAAGAGCAGATTCAACTTGATAAAGAACCGCTGCGAAGCCTTCATAGCACTGACTTTAATACTAACAAAGACTTAGTGATATGAACAAATCAATTATTCGTCAAATACTAGATCTCGAAAATCAGTCTGCTCCAGAGTTAAGGCAACTTTACAGCGGCATTATGCCAAAACCAGCCAGTCCAAATGCAAACAAAGAATATCTCAAACCACGAATTGCCTACCGGTTACAAGAATTAGCTTTTGGTGGCTTAGAAGAAGAATCAAAAAATAGATTGTTAGAGATAGCGCAAGGAGCGCCGATAAGCTCACTTAATCGCCAAACAGATTTGATGCCTGGAACTAAACTTTGTCGTGAATGGCAAGGCGTGATGCACGAAGTGATGATCTTAAAAGACTGTTTCGAATACCAAGGGCAAAAATTCAAAAGTCTTTCATCGATAGCCAAAAAAATCACCGGCACAAAGTGGAATGGTCCGAAATTTTTTAAATTAAGATCAAAATAACCGTATGAAAAATATCCAAGAAAACCAAGTGACAGAAAATGATTTAGCAAAAAAGAAAAAAATCCGCTGTGCAATTTACACAAGGAAATCAAGCGAAGATGGACTTGAGCAAGATTTTAACTCAATTGATGCACAAAGACTTTCTGGTGAAAATTTTATCGCTTCGCAAGTTGCCAAAGGCTGGGTTTTAGTGCCGGAATATTATGACGATGGAGGATTTTCAGGGGGAAATTTAGATCGTCCGGCACTAAAAAGACTTTTTGAGGATATTGCCAAAGGAAAAATTGACTGCGTAGTTATTTACAAAATTGATCGCTTAAGCAGATCGCTTTTTGATTTTCAGCAAATCATCGAATTGTTTGATAAATACAATGTCACTTTTGCCTCTGTAACGCAAAGTTTTAGCACCGATGATTCAATTGGCAGATTGATGTTAAACATTGTGCTTAGTTTTGCGCAGTATGAAAGAGAACTGACCGGTGAGCGGATTCGCGATAAAATCGAGGCTTCTAAAAAGAAAGGGATGTGGATGGGCGGCACGATTCCTCTTGGTTACGATGCAAAAGAAGGAAAACTATTCATCAATAAAGAAGAGTCAGAAACAGTAAAAACTCTTTTTGAACTTTTTATAGAAAATGAATCGATAACCGAAACAGCAAGAGAGTTAAACAAAATGAATTTCACCACCAAAACATGGATTTCAAACAAAGGAAATATTCAAAAAGGCAAAAATTTTAATAAATCTAATGTCAGAAGAATTATCGAAAACCCGCTTTATGCCGGCAAAGTAACGCACAAAGGAAAAGTTTATGATGGAATGCATGAAGCAATAATTCCTTATGAAATTTGGCAAAAAGCCAATCAGATAATTGAGAAAGAAAGAGAAGAAAAAATCGTAACACCAATAGCGCGAATTAATATGGCTCCGCTTTTAAAAGGTGTTATGAATTGCGGAATTTGTGGTGGCAAAATGACCCCAACATACACATCTAAAGGTGGTGTTAGATATCGTTATTACATTTGCGCCGCTAGTCACAAAGGAAACAACGATGCATGCAAAGTCGGCAGAGTGCCAGCTGGAGAGATTGAAAAACTGGTTGTTGGTCGTTTGCTTAATATTCTAAAAAAGCCTGAAGTGGTTGCTAAAACTATATCTGAAATCAAAGGCACAATGCCATCAAACACTGTCATCGAGTATTTTCAAAATATCGAAACAATCTGGGATGAATTATTTCCGGTCGAGCAAGCCAGAATAGTAAATCTCTTGATAAAGCAAGTAGTGATTCAGCCCGAAGGATTGAATATCGATATCTTTAAAGAAGGACTTGGCTCTTTATCAAACGAATTTATTTAAACTATGAACACAGAAAGCGATGTAATAAAAATCTTCGTTCCAATGAAAATCACAAAACGTGGTGGGACTGCAATTGTGATTGTGCCGAAAAATATTGATAAGGACGATATGGAAAAAAATTTTGATGAGAGAATTATCAAGGCTTTTGCCAAAGCTCATAGGTGGAAAAAGGAGCTAGACGAAGGAAAAATTGGCTCACTTGCTGATATTGCGCGAAGAGAAAAAGTAACAGGCGCTTACGTAAGTAGAGTTTTTAATTTAAACTTTATCGCACCAGAAATAATAAGAGAAATTTTAAACGGGACTCAACCACGCACCTTAAAATTGCAAGATATGTTGATAGGAAAAATTCCTGATTTATGGCAGGAACAAAAGGAGTTATGGGGTTTTTAAATTTGGTCATTTTTACTACATCCGCAGCTTTAAAAGTAAGCTGTAATCGTTTTTTCTTGTGTTAGGCTGATTATGCTGTAAAATTCTCGCAGACTAGATTGATGTTTTATCAAAATTTGCGAACGACTTATGGCGGAAATAAAAACTTGCACCAGGTGTATCCTCACATCACAGATTCCAAACATTTCGTTTGATAAAGATGGCGTCTGCAATTTTTGCATCGACTACGAAGAGGAAAAAAAATACTTAGATCGAGACTATGAGGCTCTCGAAAAAAAGATGCTCTCAACGCTGAAAGTCAGCAAAAAACATCCTTACGATTGCATGGTGCTTTACAGCGGTGGTAAAGATAGCACCTACATGCTTTACAGGCTCGCTAATCACTACAAACTAAGAGTTCTTGCCTTCACCTTCGATAATTATTTTATCCCACCGGAAACTTACGCTAACATCGACAGAGTTCTTAAAAAGATTAATGTTGATCATATCGTTTACAAACCATCATGGAATTTGAACAAAACAATGTTCAACGCCAGCTTTCAAAATTCTGGTCTTAAGGAAAGTTCAAAAGAATTGGCGTTCATGATTGGTCACGCTTGCTGGCCATGCTTTACACAAATTGCACTTCACTCAATCAGACTTGCCGCGGAAAAGGATATTCCAAACATTGTGGTCGGCACAACTCCAGGACAGTTAAGGCAGAAAAAATACGACATGAACTCTAAATTTGATGGACTGACGGATGTTTACAAAAACATGATTATGCCAATGATCAATCTGCTTAAAGCTCTTGGCAAAAATGAGGTGATTGATAGCTTCAACATTTCTTTGTGGAAGAAACTCAAGATAATGAGAATGAACCTGGTGCCATTTTTCGAGTACAATAAATACAACGAGCATGAGGTTTACGAAACCATCGAAAGAGAGCTTGATTGGCGCAAGATGAAAAGCACCGATTCTTGCTCAACCAACTGTCAGCTAAATTCTCTCGGAATTGCAATCCATCAGAAAAAATACAATCTTCATCCTTATGTTATTCCTTTGGCTCGCGATGTAAGAGAGGGATTAATGACTCGCGAAGAAGCTTTACAGGCTGTAAAAAGTCCCGTTAATGAAAAGTTAGTTGATCATATTGCCGAGAGCTTCGGTCTCGATTTGAAGGGAATGTGAATCTGTAATTAACTTTGCTTGCGGAATGCTTTTGATCATGTCGCCATTTTTTCCGGAGAATGGTCCGAGATTGAATTTATATTTGTCTAAAAGTTTCTCCACCAAATCAATTTTTTCCACATCAGGAATGCCGGTCACAAAATCCTCACTAATTCCTTCTTTCCATGCAACATAACCTTCAGCACAGCAAGTGTAGCAATCTTGTGAACTTGGCAATCTAAAAGGGAATCCAGTGTTAAAACCTTCTGGTCCTCTTGCATAGCACTCAACATAAAGAGTATCATTTCTTGAACCGAGTTCTGCTTCAAGACTTGCGGCGCGAGGATGAGAATCATCAATCCAGAATTTTGCCGTTTTTAAATCGTTCTCAGTCAAGTAAGGAACGCTGTTATTACTTACCAAAATTGCACCATCAAATTTTGGCATTGCAGTTGCTGCTTCGAAGCAATAGATAGAAACTTTTAAATCTTTGCGCTTGGTTATTTTTAACAATTCTTCTGCCTGAGTTTTTAGCAAAGCCATTTTGTCGTAAAGATCGATCAGGATTATTTCTTGAGGAGTAGATGAGTAAGCAATTGATTGGCTTACAGCTTTTCCAAGTCTTCCTGCGGCGCCAAAAATTGCTAAGGTAATTTTTTCATAATCGCAGTTAGTTTGTTTAGCGGCATGAACTGCCCATTTTTTTAAAGTTGCAGCAGTTGCAGCATGACCAGTTGTTATGAATGGATTTGCTAAAGGTCGAGGAAGTTTACCATAGTTACAAACATATGGGGTAGAAGCACCCATTGCCACCATTCTCAAATTACACTTAGCGGCAAGTTCTAAAGCTGGAAAAAATTGTTTTGCACGAAATTCTCTCATACCGCCTGAGCTTCCAATCCACATATCAATTGGAACCGGCATGGCGATATTAACACCGATCATTTCATCGCCAACATACATTTCTGAAGCTACAAAAGGAGGAGTATCCCACAATTCTCTTTCAAATGAAGGACTTCTTTCTCTGACATTGTCGTAAGCGAATGATAAAGTTTCCCAGTCTGTTGAGTGAAATAAAAATCCTAACCCTCCATCTTTAGGCAGCTTCGAGCGAACTTCTTCAGGTGAGATATATCGTTTTAGTTTTAGCTTTGGAGCATCCACTCAAACCTCTCATATTTGTTTTCCAAAGATCGTCGCAACATTTGCTAATTTTGCCCGATTACTCATAAAATTCATGGAATTTCGTTATTATAATGGCTGTTCATTGACCACATGTATCAAAACACTTCAAAAAGTGCCTATTTTCAAAGCCAGATATCATAAGCTCAATAGTCTCAATTCGAGACAAGAAGCAGCTTTTTTTGTTAAAATTTAGTGGATGGGGTGGTCGATTTTTTGACAGTAGGAGTCTTTCTTGATAACTTTATCTTCTTTCTACTTGATAAGCAGTGTCTAAATTAGCTACAATACTGGCTGCACAACCATTTTTTGGTCCAAAAGATTTTGAAATAACAAAGACCGAATTATAATGGATTTTTATAATTTTTGCAATCAACGACTATTAATTTAATGACTGAACATGTTAAACGTGGGTTATGGCGGGATGTAATTTCTTATCTTAGGTTTGCTTTCACGAAGGGTACATTCATAACGAAGGATAATTTAAGGGCTGCAGTATTGGTTGGAACAGTTGGACACCCATTGTTCGCCATTCTGCACTTGTATGTTTTTAAGATGCCGTGGGACACAATCCCACTTAAAACAGGAGCTGGGCTAGTCTGTTTACTTCTTGCAACAAAAGATCATTGGTCTCCGTTTTTTAAGAAATTTTTCTCGGTCTATTGGCATTTCATGCTGATTTACAATCTGCCATTTTTGATTACGCTGACAGCGCTAAACAATAATATGATAAAAACATGGCCGATGTGGGAATTGATAATGCTTTACATACTGATCATGTATGTTCCGCATTGGTTGGTATTTTTATTTGATTTAGCAATTGGTGTCGGCTTCGCATTTTTAATTCATAATGCTGTCAGCATAACATTTTATGTTCCTGATGTTGTTCAAAATCCTAATCTTGATCTGATTTTGTATTTATCGACTTTCGCGTTTGCGATTGTGTCGGGCCTGGTCTTTAGCTATAGCAATGCTAAAGGTATAGCCAATGAAGAAAGAGCGAAAATTTTCAAATCTTTAGCTGGTTCAATTGCGCACGAACTCAGAAACCCACTTAACACCATAAACCTAATTGGCAGCCAAATTAACGATTTAGCGACAGATCTCGACAAACAAAACGGAAGCAGCTATCAGGTTAAATATAACAGCGAAAGCCCAATAGTACCAGGAGTTAGCATAATTCCGACAGCAAAATCAAAACTCTTAAACCTTACTTCACACATCAGCGATTCAATTGCGAATGCCAATAATATCATCAACATCATTCTTGGCGATTTAAGCGAAAAGAAAATCGATCCTGAAGATTTTGCTTACCTTGAACCTGAAAAAGTTTTACCGGATATAGTAGAGAAATATGGTTACCGCAGCGATGAAGAAAAAGCTAAAGTTAAACTTCTGCCATCCCGACATGAGGAGGACAATTTTTTATTCAAAGCAGTTCCAGATCGCTTAACTTACATCGTTTTTAATCTGCTTAAAAATGCTCTTTATTATCTGAATCAATTTCCTGAATCCATTATTACGATTGGAACTGAAAGAAGGATGATTGGCGGCACAGAGTATAATGTGATTTATGTTAACGACACTGGTCCAGGAATTCCACCACACATCATTCCAAAATTATTCGGAGATTTTTACACCTCTGGCAAAAAAGAAGGAACTGGCTTGGGATTGTCTTTTTGCAAAAGAAATATGCAGATGTTTGGCGGCGATATAATCTGCGAATCAGAATTTGGCAAATGGACAAGATTTTCTTTGTTGTTTCCAAAACTTTCTGAAGAGGAAATCAGGAAAGCTAAACTGGAAGGTAAGAAGAGAAAAATATTGTTGGTTGATGATCAAGAAGTGAACCTAATTACAACCAAATCTAAGTTAGAAAAAATCTTACTTTATGTTTCCTGCGATATTGCACGAAGTGGTAAAGAGGCTATTAGTATGGCTAAACAAAATAAATATCAGTTGATCTTGATGGATGTTCAAATGCCTGATATTAGTGGAATTGAAGCAACAAAAAGGATAAGGTCTTACGATAAAGAAGTGCCAATAATTGCGCTCACTTCGTTAAATCGAGATTCATTTTCAAGGGCGATAGAAGATACGATGTCCAAAAATGATTTTAATAATTACCTTAGCAAATCATCACGAGATAATTTACTTTATCGCGGTGTAAGTAAATGGATAACTGATCCGCAAGATGATTTAGCATACGTTGGAACTAAGGATGATTGTCTAAAAATACTTCATGGCAAAAGAGCTATTCTTGCTGATGACCAGCAAATAAATCGCCTGATGACCAAGAGAAGTCTTGAATCTGCAGGACTTATTGTAGTGGAAGCAAATGATGGAAAAGAGTTGTTGGAAATTTATCAGAAAAGTCTTGATGCGAATGGCAGATCAAATTTTGATGTTGTAATAACAGATGTTAATATGGACCCATATGATGGCGATGATGCAGCAAAAGAAATAAGAGCAATTGAAACCTCGCACAGAATTAGTCACCACGATGAGATTCCAATTATCGCACTAAGTGGCGATGGCGACAAAGAAGACATCCATCATTTCTTTGAATGCCAAATGACGGATTATTTTATCAAAGGAAATAAGCCTGAATTGTTACTAAAAATAGTTGCTAACTACCTGACTAAAAAAATCGAAAGGCAAGAAAATGAAGATGCTATTAATGGTGATGAATTGTTTAATCTAAACAAAAAGGCTTTAGGCGAACATTTTAGCGAAGAAGATCAGGCAACGATTTTGGATTTATTTGTTAAAGATACCGATGGTTTGATGGAAAGAATTATCAAAAGTAAAGAAAACAACGATACAAAAAGTTTATTGCTTCATGTCCATGCGATTAAAGGAACTGCAGCAAATGTTGGAGCTGATAGATTGTTTAATTATGCCAAAATGATTGAGCCAAAAATCAAAGATAACAGTGCACCGCAAAATTGGGTTGAGGTGATGCAAAAAATTTATTCCGACCTAAAAAACGAGATCAAAATTCTTATCAGCTAGTAAGTCTTTTAATAGCAAAAAGCCCCGCACAAATTTCGCTTTGTGCGGGGCTTTTTTTAATTCTGTTGCCAGGAGCCACCACCACGCAAACCCTGCGTGTTGACAGCCTATTTCCCGTAAAGAGTCTTGTATTCAGCGCAACTCCCAGCACGAAGGATGATATTATTATTCAAATTTTTAATCAAGAAAAAGATGTTTATCGGACTAGGAGATTGGTTCGAGAATGAGACAAAACGATCTCACGCAGTTGCAAAAATTACTTTTCGATAAAATCCCGCAAAGCCACGATTTTGAGGACTTAACTTTTTTCACAAAAGTAAAGTTGAAACGGAGAAACGGAGACAAAAACGGCGGAGATTTAGGAAAAAATAAAAAAATGGAGAAGAAAAAGTTCAGCTAAAAAGAAACTTTAAAATGCCGCACCAAGCCGCAAATAGCGGGCTTGTGAGCAATATGCAAAAACCAAAAAAATCGAGTGGAGATTTTGGTTTGCACAAAAGACTGGCGGAGAAAGAGGGATTCGAACCCTCGATACAGTTTTACCCGTATACTTTCTTAGCAGGAAAGTGCCTTCAGCCGCTCGGCCATTTCTCCGTGTGATAATTATTTAGCTGTGGAAGTGAACATAAGAGTGAAAAGCATTTCGTCAACTTTTTTTACGAGTCTATCGCAAATCAAAATTTTCTTTAAGAACTTTTTGATTTGCGACAGGCTCTTTTAAGTAATGCGCCAATTAATTTTTATCTCTCGGCGTTAATCGTAAATGTGATTTCAATTTCGTCTTTCACGCCATTGGCTTTTTTTGGGTCGCGTTCGCCGACCAAAAATGCGCTGCGTTTGATTGTGGTTTTGCCAACGGCGCGGGCTTTGGTTTGGCTATATTCTTCTAAAATAAATTCTACCGAAGTGGCGATGGTTTTGCCTTTTATAGTTAACATGCCATCAGCGCGGAAAGTTTTTTGAGCGCTTAAATTTGTGAAGCGACTGGCGGTAAAAGTAGCTTTTGGAAAGGCTTGAACTGAAAGCCAAGTTGCGTTTTTTATGGTGTCCAAGGCTTCGTTGAAGGAGATGTCGATTGAGGTTGTGTCAATATCAATCTGGATTTTGCTTTTGGTTAATTGGTTTTTGTCAAAATTAATTTTGCCGTCAAATTTTCTGAAAGATCCGGTGATGTTGGAATTTTCTTGAATAGCACGAAATTCTAATTTGCTTTTGGAAGGAATGATTTTCCATTCATCAACTGTTGCGGCTGCTGTGTCGTCTTTATAAGACATATTGCTGCCAGCTAAGACGAAAGTTAATTCAGATTCGATGGCGATTTTAACTTCGTCAGAAACACCCGGTAAACCAAATTCCATGCCGAATTGCGAACGCTTGATTGAGGTTGTGGCGCTAAATCCCGCAGTTTTTCTCTGATTGATCGGGTTGAGTCCAATCTTGTTTACTTTCACGTTTAAAGTCACTGGTTTAGTGATTCCAAGCAAAGTCAAATTACCTTGAACTTTGGCGCTGGTTTTGCCGAATGGCGTAACTGACGTGCTTACAAATTTCGCAGTAGGGAATTTTTCGGTATAGAAAAAATCTTTGCTTTTTAAATGTTCATCAAATTTGGAATTTCCGGTGGAGATAGAATCAGTTTTAATGGTGATTTCAACCAAGCTGTTTTGCGGACTGGCTTCGTCTAAAGTTAAAGTGCCGTCAACGTCGGTGAATTTTCCTGATGGGCTGGAAAAGCCAAAATGATTGGCCGACCAGTTGATATTGGTGTGATTGGTGTCGAATTTATAAATTTCAGTGGCGTGGGCGGAAAAAGTGCAGAAAAAAATAGCAAGAATCGGGAGGAATTTTTTCATAAAATTTAGTTGGTCGAAACTTGTTAAATAGAAATGAACTTGAAGACGGGTTACAAAACCCGTCTTACTTGAGTTTTTTTACTCAAGATTAATTAGTTTTTTGTATCGCTAACTGGTTCCGCATTGTTGGCGGCTTTTCTTCTGGCGTATAAATCAGCAAAGTCAATTGGATCTAACATTAACGGCGCAAGTCCGCCATCAGTTGTAACATTCGCGATGATGCGGCGCAGGAATGGAAAAAGCAGATTAGGACAATAAATCAACAGCACTTGCTCCAACATTTCGCCTTCGATTTTTTGGAAAGAGAAAAGTCCGGCGTAAGTTATTTCGCAGATGAAAAACTTTTTATCCTGCATCGTTGCTTCAGCTGTAACTTTTAGCGCAACTTCAAAAATTTCATCGGAAATTTTGTTAGCATCGATATTGATTGAAAGCGCGATATTAGGCTTGTCTTGCGGGTTTAGAAAAATTTGCGGTGAGTTCGGAGATTCAAAAGAAAGGTCTTTGATATATTGTGAAATGATCCTGATGTTTGACATAAATATTTTTTTAAAAGTTAAGATTTGGCAATGATTTTTTTTAAGAGTTAATGGTGATTATCCCTTAAGACACAATAGATGTCACCCTGAGCTTGTCGAAGGGTGATTCAAGGCTTCGATCTTAGAATCACCCTTCGACAAGCTCAGGGTGACATCGAGTTTTTTTGTGAATCAAG
>Ga0114967_10004099_pt1 | contig 11812 bp, 10 predicted proteins | sample M_130628_MF_Meta_FD_92639 | JGI IMG/M metagenome (GOLD analysis project Ga0114967, IMG submission 92639) | Freshwater microbial communities from Lake Montjoie, Canada to study carbon cycling - M_130628_MF_MetaG | ecosystem: Environmental > Aquatic > Freshwater > Lake | place: Lake Montjoie... | reverse complement strand
TCAAACTCAACTTTAGTAAATTGAGGTATATCAGGTAACACATCTTCTAAAAGCATCTTTACTCCCAAATTATTGCTGCATAAAAGGACAGACTTGATTGTGCTCGTCATTACTAAACTAGTCAATGAAATTGAAGTCTAATTGCAAGATTGTTTTGGAATAGTGCCATCATTTCAATCTGAGTGTGTCTGATGCTCTCTCAGTGCTTGAGAGTAGGAGGCTATGGATAAATGACGTCTATTCTTGGCTACCAAACCTCAAGAGATGCTCAGGGCAAACAATCATCAGGCTTTCTAGATATCTAGCGCCATCAATTGGCTAGAAGACCGACCATGGATTTTCCCGTAAGAGTTTTTGACAAATACAATTTCAAATACGAGCGGTTAAAGCCTGACGCTTGGCTCGAAGCCAGAGTTATTGGCCTGTGCGCGAAATCTGTATGAAGAACCTGCAACAGATCATGGACAGGCAATTGAGGTGCCATTTGGAGTGCTAGTCGTGGTCGAAGTTGTGATGCCTGCAAAAATTGAAGCTAGCTGGCGTCTGAGGCATCTGCTCAAACCTCAAGGGAGCTGGCTCCAGAGCCACGCTCAAATAGGCGGCGAAACTTAACCACATGCTATTGACAGGTCCGTTAGCCCGACCTATCGTTCAGCAAATAAGCTTGTAAACGTTTACATAAGGGAGATGCCTTTGGAAACCCAGGCGGGTGTTGTGGGGAGACCCAGGCTTCTCTTTGTGGGGGAGACCCTGATAGACAGTGGGACTCACGCTAAAGGAAGCAATGTTTTTATTCAGCCCCGATATATCGAGGACGGGCAAGATTTCGTCCGAGCTCTTGAAAATCTAGGGGTCTTGGTTGAGAGACTCCCAGCCCACCTGGTATCTAGCAAATTTCCCAGAACAATCGAAGCGTTAAGTCGCTATGACATTGTGGTGATTAGTGATGTGGGAGCAGATTCATTTGATCTGACTCCTGAGTGCATGGCTGGTGTTCGTGGTGTGCGAGTTTTGCAAGTTCTCTCAGATTGGGTTTCTCAGGGAGGTTCGCTGTTGATGATAGGTGGCTATATGTCATTTGCAGGTTTTCAGGGTTCTGCCAGATATCAAGACAGCCCTCTTGCTGATGTGCTACCAGTAGAAATTTCTCGGTATGACGATCGAGTAGAACGGTCGGATGGTGTAGATCCCCAAGTAATCAATTCGACACATTCGATAATGAAGGATTTACCAGAAGTCTGGCCTTGCGTGCTTGGGTATAACAGAGTTCGTGCGAAAGCTAGCGCTATCGTGCTTGCTGTAGTTGACAAGGATCCATTACTTACAATCGGTACATATGGCCGTGGGCGGGTAGCCGCATATGCAAGTGATTGCGCTCCGCACTGGGCAAGTTTGGAATTTCTAAAGTGGTCGCAGTATCCCAATCTCTTTCATGGACTAGTTACATGGCTAGTTACCGACAAAGGAGGTGGCGCGGGTGGGTCGTAAATTTTCTATTAGTTCAATCAACCAGCTTTATCTATGAATTAAGGAGAGATTATCAAATGACCGAAACAGTGAAATTGCAAGATATTCCTGTAACTCGCCGACATGCCCTTGGCATGGCAGGCGCAGCAGGAGCCGTTGGAGCACTTGCCTCCTTCGGTGTTGTAACAAGCGAATCAACAGCTAGCGCTGCAACGACAGAGCTTGAAGTTTGGATGTACGACGAACCTTCACGTACTGCAATTCAGAATGCTCAAATTGCAGCCTTCGAAAAGGCGAATCCTGGAATCAAAATCAAATTGTCGCGGACAGACTTCGGAACCTACTATACGAAATTAGCGGCAGCCATTGCATCAGGAACGCTTCCGGATGTGTTTATGATGAGTGGCGCATATTTCTACTCTGCTGTTAATAGCGGCGCATTGATGGACATTACGGCGCGCGTTAAAGAGTCGAAAATCTCCATGAATGATTATTACTACGCACCAACAGGTGAAGATATTTCTTGGCAAGGAAAGACATACGGCATTCCTGGGGAGATTGACACCGTTGCTCTGGCATACAACGAAACTATGTTCAAAGAAGCTGGACTTGCATTACCAACAGCTGGAATGAGTTGGGCAACCTTGCTTAAGTCAGCAAAAGCTTTAACAAAAAAGCGTGCCGATGGAAAGCAGCAATATGGGTTTTATTCCAGAAATAGTTCTCAAGAAGCTTGGGGAAGTTTCGTTCGTCAAAATGGCGGAAACTTCCTTAATTCAACTGGAACAAAAGGTGCTTTGCATACAGCCAGTGCGCTAGAGGCTATTCAGTTCTCTGTCGACTTGATTCATAAGCACAAGGTTTCCCCATCCCCCCTCGGTGTGTCATCTCTTCCTGGCTACATTGAGTCAACTGGTAACCCATTCCTAACAGGTTTGCTTGGAATGAAATTCCAAGGAAATTATGAGATGGCTCTACTTTCACAGATAAAGGACTTTAAGTGGAATGTCGTCCAAATGCCAAGGAGAGTTAAGGCTGGCGGAATTGGTTGGTACCAGTCTTGGGTTATTGGTTCTTCAAGTAAGAATCCTGATGCCGCATGGAAGTTATTAAACTTCCTAGTCACTGAAGGTCAAACCATCATGGCCGAAACCCCAGGTCGTGGACTTACACCTTCTCTCAAGAGTGCAACCAAAAATCCACTCTTTCAGAAGTCAACTGCACCTGATATGCGTGGGTGGACTTCTGGCTGGAAAGACCATTTTGATTTTTCTTTCCATCCCGCATGGCTTGAGTACCAAGGGATTTATAGCAAGGCGCTAGATCCATGCTTCAACGACAACGCCAATGTTAAGGATGCAATTATGGGAGCTACCCCTGCTGTCAACGCAGCGCTTGCAAACTATCCTTGGTTTAATTCAAGCAAGTTGTCGCAAGTTGGCATCAAGTAAAAATATTGCTTAGCAAGCAGTACTTTCTCCAAATATCACTTCTCGCTAGTTGTCAGTAAGGGAGTTTTCGTAAATGAACGTTAGTTTCCGAAACCGAACCCCAAAGCATCGTGAGACCTTATGGGGGTGGGGACTTATGGTCCCCACCCTCTTGGGGCTCTTCTTTTTCACCGTGGGCCCATTTCTAGTTGCAATCTATATAAGTTTTACTAGCTGGTCCTTATTTCAAGGTCCAGTTTGGGTAGGACTGGCGAATTACAAAAAAATGTTTCATGACCCTCTTTTTTGGACTTCGTGGTGGAATACAGCCGTTTACACCGGGTTTTCTGTTCCATTAAGCATGATCATTGGTTTAGGTATAGCCGTTCTCCTCAATCGCAAACTACGCGGAATGGCATTTTTTAGAGTTCTATTCTTCGCTCCCATGACAATCGGTGTCGTTGCAAGTGGATTGCTTTGGGCTTGGATGTTTTCTCCACAGTATGGGTTGCTTAATTACATTTTCCACTTTGTAGGATTAGGTCCATTCAGGTGGCTAACGAGTGCATCTACCTGTTTGATGTCAATCATTATTGTGGGTGTTTGGCGGGCACTTGGATTCACTATTGTGATTTTTCTTGCCGGATTACAGAGTATTCCTGAGGCTCTATACGATGCTGCTGCGGTGGATGGCGCGGGTGGATGGCGCAAGTTTCGCCACATAACAATTCCTATGTTGTCACCTACGATTTTTTTCTCTACGTTAATCGGCGTCATTATGTCTTTTCAAGTGTTTGAGCAGACATATGTCATGACGCAAGGTGGCCCAGGAAATAGCACCTTAACTATTATCTATTTCATTTACCAAAATGGATTTTCATATCTCCGTATGGGGTATGCATCTGCAGTTTCTGTTTCTTTTCTTTTGGTGATTGTTATGGGAACTACTCTCTTGCTACGTTTTCAAGATCGATTGGTTCACTATGAGAACTAAGCCGGAGCTTGAGAGTAAGAAACTGGAATTTAACCAATCTGGAAAAAAAATTAGTGACTCTCAAGCCAGAACAAAATTTGGTAAGCAGCTTATTACGGGAAGTGTATATCTCTTACTCATACTAGTTGCGCTTGTTGTAATTTTTCCGATTATTTGGATGGTCTTGACGTCCTTCAAACTAGAGGGCGAAGTCCAGGTGTATCCACCAACAATTTTGCCAAAGGCTTGGTCGTTAAGTGCCTACAGAAATGTATTCAAGCTTTACCCTTTTTGGTTGTTTTTATTAAATTCATTTTTGATTTCAATTGCCGTAACGGTGGGTACCTTGATTTCCAGCAGCATGGCAGCTTTTTCATTGGTGCATCTTCGATTCAGAGGTCGGGAAGTGATTTTTCTAGCAATACTTGGCACTTTGATGGTTCCTTTCGCTGCAACGATGGTTCCTATCTTTATTGAAATGGCCAAAGTTCACTGGTTGAATACTTGGTATCCGCTTATTGTGCCTGCGTTTCTTGGCAACGCGTATGGAATATTCTTGCTTCGTCAATTATTTCGAGGTATTCCACGCGAACTTGGGGAGGCCGCCAAACTTGACGGTTGTGGTCCCTTAAGAATTCTTTGTTTCATTTATGTCCCACTGAGTAAATCTGCATTTGCCGCACTGGGTGTTGTCACTTTTATCAATTCCTGGAACAACATGCTTGCGCCCCTGATCTTTGTTAATGACCGGAACAAGATGCCAGTTTCGGTTGGTTTGGCATATTTAAATGGTCAAGGAAGTTCAATCTGGTCTTGGATAATGGCTGCGTCCACTGTCAGCGTGGTCCCTTTGCTTTTGATGTATGCGATTGGACAGAAGTATGTCGTAATGGGAATGACTATGACTGAGCGAAATAAATGAAATCATTCGCATTCTTAATACTTTCAGAAGGACCGAGCCTTTCACGATATTTAGATTCTGTACTTCTTGGTAGGCGAGGAACTTATGACAACGCAAGATAATGTGAAAACTGAAGCGATAGCCTGGATTGAGAATAGTAAGGGCGATTTAGCGCAATTCTTGAGTGCGTACGTTCAACAAAAATCAATAAATCCGAGTCGTGCTTTAGATTTTGAAGCAGGAGGTACGACAGAATGCCAACGATGGCTGAAAGATTTCCTTGTTGGAATTGGTTGCTTCGAAAAAGTGGAGCTACTGCAAGCAGGTTTAGATGATTTCAATATTGTGGCAACTATGAGCTCTTCATCACCTAAGGCCTATCGATCAATTATGTTCAATGGACACTCGGATGTAGTTCCAGTTACGGAGCAGGAGTACCTAGAGTGGATCGGAGGAGATCCATGGAGTGGACATATTGCAGATGGTTTCTTGTATGGAAGAGGTTCTTCCGATATGAAAGGTGGAAGCACGGCAATTATTTGGGCGATGCAAGCCCTCGCGAAAAGTGGATTCATACCTCCTGGGCAAGCCACGGCTACTTTTATAGTTGGCGAGGAATCAGGGGAAGCAGATATCGGGCCTAATAACATTATCAAAAATGGCTACATTGCAGATATCGCGATTGTTGCCGAGCCAACTGACCTTGAAGTTTGCCCAGCATCAGTTGGTTGGTTCTTCTTCCGTCTTGACGTTTTCGGGCAGGCAGCACATGCAGCAGGTCGATTGCGATCGATATATCCATCACCTGATGGCGTAATAGGTGTTAACGCAATCGAGATTATGGGGCGAATAATGAGCAGACTCCGTGAACTTGAACGCCAATGGGGACTTTATGAGAAGCATCCCCTTATGGAGCCTGGCACTATGGCTATGAATCCAGTACAAATTTCTGGTGGGGGTTACCAGGCGACAACTCCCGAACTCTGTTCCGCTGTCTGGGCTGTGACCTTAAGCCCAAATCGAACTTGCGCAGATGTTCTAGATGAGATTCAGAGAACAATTGACTCCGTAACAATTGGGGATAAGTGGTTAACCGAAAATCCTCCACAGGTTACTTTCCCGTATCTCCATACGGAATTCGAACCAGTAAATATCTCGCCAGAGCACTTAGCATGCAAGACTCTATTAGAATCATCTATAGAAATCACAGGAATTGAGCGCGGATTTAGTTTAATGAAGACGCCATCTGATGCAAATCTTTTTCATGCTGCAGGACAACCCACCATAGTTTGTGGCCCTGGTCAATTAGTTGGTAGCGGTGTACATGGATTGAATGAACGAGTAGAGGTTGAAGCTGTCGTTAAGGCTGCAAAAATATTCGCTGCGATGATAGTCGATTGGTGTTCGCTGAAAAAAGATTAAAAGATGAAGGAGTCAATACAGATTTAAACCTCTAAGACTGGTCAGGAGAATGAAATTGAGTGTCGTAGCAGGAGTTGATTCATCTTCACAGTCTTGCACCGTTTCACTTCATCATTATCTAAAAGGAGACCTGCTTGGAGTTGGTCGTTCTCCTCACCCTATAACCACCCCGCCTTGCAGTGAACAAGAACCTGAAGATTGGTGGAAGGCTTTTCGAATTGCACTTTTCGAAGCGTGTAGTAATGCTAATTTACGCCCAGCAGATGTAAGTGCAATTTCTTTTGCTGCCCAGTATCATGGATTAGTTGCCCTAGATTCAAGCAATAGAGTTTTGCGGGCAGCTAAATTATGGAATGACACCACTTCCAGTGGTCAAGCACAGAAACTTGTGGACAAAATGGGTGCCCCCGAGTGGGCACGCCGCGTTGGCTCTGTTCCGACTTCCGCATTCACAATCACTAAAGTTGCTTGGCTTAAAGACAACGAGCCAGACATTTATAGGAAGCTAGCCGGAATTTTAGTGCCTCATGATTGGCTCTCGATGCAATTATGCGGTGAGCGAATTACGGATCGAGTAGACGCCTCTGGAACTGGATACTTTGATGCTGTCAACAATGAGTGGAGAACTGACATTCTCGACCTTGTTGAACCGCGTAATGATTGGATTCAAATGCTTCCGAGAATTGTCGGACCCAGTGAACTCGCTGGTTTTGCGATAACAAAACGCGCTCATGAGGTAGGGCTAGATCCAGCGACAAAAATTGCCTGTGGAACTGGAGATCAGGCTGCTTCAGCCTTGGCTATCAATGTTCAAGATGGCGATATTGTCATCTCACTTGGAACATCCGGAACTGTTTATGGTTCTACACCTAGTGGAAAATATGATACTTCTGGTTTCCTCAATGTCACCGCAAATGCTAGAGGTGGTTTTTTGCCAATTGCAGTCCTGTTAAACGCGGCAAAGGTGACGGATACTTTTTGCAGAATTCTTGGCGTTGGACACGATGAACTTTCCGAACTTGCATTGTCTGCCGATCCGTACGAAGTAGATCGACCACTTCTCGTAGCTTTTTTGGATGGCGAAAGGAGTCCTAACCGGCCGAAATCCCGAGGACTTTTATCGGGCTTATCATCGGCTTCTCAGCGAAACAGTATTGCCCTAGCAGCATTCGAAGGGGTCGCACTTGGACTACTTTCCGGATTTACAGCGCTACAAAGAATTGGTGTAAACACAAGTGGTCGATTAATACTCACAGGCGGCGCTGCTCAATCTGAGGCATTCAGAGTCGTAGTAGCCCGAATCTTTGGCAAAGATGTCTATGCGCTGGATGGACCCGGAGGGCTAACAACTGCCCGAGGGGCTGCAATACAGGCGAGTACCGTGCTTCAAGAGCGCAGTATTGACGAGGTAGTTGCGGAATGGTCATTGCCTGCCTACAAAGTAGCAACATTTGATCCATCTTTTGAGAGCAGGGCACAGCAGTTACGCAATGACTACATAACAGCCAGAGACATTGATTCTCTAGATTCTGTCTGGCACAGAGAATCTCTAGCGTGACACAACTTGAGCACACCGATGAAGGAGAATAAAACATGTCAGAGAAGCTAAAGCATCCAATTAAGGCTCATCTTCTTGAAAATCTTCAATTACTATGTTCGATCGGCGCACCATCAGGCCACGAGGAACCACTCATCGGAGTCATTTTTGATTATTTCACTTCGAGGGGAATAAATCCCGTTGTAGACCGACTAGGCCAAATTTCTGTAACCTTGATGGGATCAGACCCCAATGCAAATACAACTTTAATATCTGCCCATTTAGATCAACTGGGCTTGGTTATATCTAACATTCGAAGTGATGGATTTCTAAAATTCGTGCGCTTGGGAGGCGTCCCCGAGCGAGTACTTCCAGGAAGTGTTGTAAATATTCACTCACGTTCAGGAGTCATACCTGCAGCCGTGGGCTTGAAATCTCATCACCTGACAAATATTGAAGAAAAATACATAGTCCCAACGTGTTCCGAAATGTATTTAGATGTAGGCGCATCGTCAGCAGAGGAAGTTTCAAAACTTGGGATTACAGTTGGAGATCCTTGTAGCTACTCTTTCCAGTGGAGTTCTCTGGCCAACGGTAGATTTTCAACAGTAGCCCTAGATGACCGACTTGGGGTCGTTGCTCTCTTAGTGATGATTGATGAATTAATGGGGCAAGAACGTCCTGATACGTGGCACATTTGCTTCACAACACAAGAAGAGTTTCATGTGCGTGGAACCCTAGCACTTGTTGCAAAATACAATCCAGATATCGTCATAAATCTAGATATCGCACCAGCCTCAGATACCCCTGACCTTGCAGGGGAAACTGCAGTAAGTCTGGGTGGTGGTCCAGTAATAAATCGTCTTTCATTCCATGGACGCGGTACTTTGGGCGGACTAATTCCTCACCCTGGATTGTTAAAGGCAGCGGAAGAAGCAGCAAAGATAGCCTGTAAGAAATTTCAATACGAAGTTATCGTAGGGTTGATCAACGATGCTGCATTTGTCCCCATGGCATCTAAAGACGGTATCGCAACTATTGGATTGTCTATTCCCGTTAGGTATACACATAGTGCGATAGAAATGGGCCAACTCAGCGATCTAGAAGAGACCACGAATTTACTAGGTCAACTTGCAACTTCCTTGGCTTATTTGGATCTCAACCGCTGGCCGCAAAGGGCAGATACTTGAGAACAACCTATTACTTTTGAATCCCCGGGTATGTGTGTAGCCACGGACTCACAGCTTCGAACCCGGCGCTAGCAGCCAAGACCGCTTTATCATTGTGCTGGCGGCCTGCAATCTGCATACCGACTGGTAATCCATCTGAAGTAAGACCACAGGGAACTGAACTTGCAGGGTTTCCAGTGAAATTAAATGGAAATGTTAGACACCAGCCAATTAATGGGTCAACTTTAACCCCATTTACTTCTGACGGCCCCGCTGTTAATCCAGCAGCCTGATTCTTAACTGGAGAAATCGCTAATGTGGGGGACACAAGGAAATCGAATTGGTCGAAGGCACCCGCAATTGTTTCTTGAATTGAGGTTCGTAGTATTTGATCGCGAAGAATCTCTTTTAGGGTAAGGCGTTGGGCCATCTCAACTGTCGAAAGGAATTCGGGGGTCAGTGATGGAGAGTGGTCCTCTAAAAGGTCAATTCCCCAACCTTTAATAGCATTAAGAACTTTTATATATAAAACTCCAACTAATCGTTCCCACAATGCAGACATCTCATAATGGTCTATCGGGAATGTAATGCTCAACTTTTCAGTGATTGCTCCGGCGGTCTCAAAGTGACGGACAGCATTCTCGACTACTGAACTAACTTCTAGATCAACAGGAAACCCACCCAAATTTGGACTAAATCCAATGCGAGCACCCTGCAACCCCTTAGAAGATACTTGAGACCAGTCTTCTCCACTTTCAGGTAAACAATATGGATCTCTGCCATCAGGCCCAGCCATAACAGATAGCATCAATGCAGCATCGCGAACGGATCGAGCAATCGGACCAGCTGAAACAAATGGGCTAGTAGAGGCCGAGGAATCTGGGCGACCTACATCTGCCACTCGCCCGTATGAGGGTTTATATCCGAAGACTCCACACCAAGCAGCAGGGATGCGCAATGAGCCACCGCCATCTGTGCCTTGTGCCAGCGGTACAAGACCAGCAGCAACGGCTGCGGCGCTGCCACCAGAGGATCCGCCTGCGTTACGGGAAAGATCGAACGGAGTACTAGTTGCCCCCGTTACATAATTATCTGTAACACCCTTGTGGCCGAACTCTGGAGCATTGGTCTTGCCAACTATAACCGCACCCGCATCCTCGAGTCGCTGAATGTATGGGGTTGTACTTTTCGCCACAAAATCTTTCAATGGACGAGATCCAAAAGTATTTCGTACCCCTTCTTTCAAATCAAATAAATCTTTTATGCCAACCGGAACTCCATGTAAGGCACCAAGTATCTGGCCTTTATCAGCTGCTTCATCACAGCGTCGGGCAGATTCCATAGCAAGATCGTGAGTTATTGTGACAAAGGAATTTGTTTCACCATTCAGATCATCTATCCGCCGCAGAAAAGCATCCGTCACTTCAAGAGCAGTAACTTTTCTTTCTCGCAAAATTTTTGCAAGGTTTTCTGCAGACATAAAAAATAAGTCATCGGACATATCTAAAGTCTCCTCACAACAAATGTGATAGGCCTCGAGTATACGTCTGAAAAGCAAGCCACAACAGTGTCTATTTCGATACATTTCAAACCAGAGAGCATATGTCGACATAAGCTTGAAAGTAGGTTGCAATTTTCATTGTAATTGCTATCAATTCGGTTAAACTCAAATTGGACGACTAAAAGAATTTTTGGAACAAGCAAGTAGCGCAAACAAGGAGTGAGATGAAAACAGAAGAATTTAGATGGGGAATTTTAGGGACTGGTTTAATTGCTGAGCAATTTTCAAGAGATGTGCAGAGGCTGACTGATCAAAAAATACAAGCAGTAGGCTCTCGTACGCAGGTTAGAGCAGATGAGTTTGGAGATAAATTAGGGATTCCCATCCGCCACCCAAGTTATGATTCCTTAGTTAATGATAAAAACATTGATGGAATCTACGTAGCTACGCATCACGCAATGCACAGGCGCGATGCAATCCTTGCATTGAATGCAGGAAAGCCCGTTCTCTGCGAAAAACCATTTGCGCTTAGTGTGGAAGATACAGCGGCGATGATTAAAGTTGCCCGCTCAAAAGATTTATTGCTTATGGAAGCAATGTGGACTCGCTATTTGCCGCACATGATCCGTATTCGAGAAATAGTTGCAAGTGGAATTTTAGGGGAAATTGTTAGTTTGACTGCAGAACATGGCCAGTGGTTCGAACCTGATCCAAACTCTAGATTCTTTAAGCAGGAATTAGGTGGCGGCGCTCTCTTTGATTTAGGTAGTTACCCGATTTCTTTTGCATCAATGGTGTTGGGTACACCAACAAAAATTACTGCCGTAAGTGACAAAGCATTCAGTGGAGTTGATGGGCAAACCTCGATACTTTTGCAATATGCATCCAAAGCACATGCAATATTGACGACTACAGCTCTTGCAGTAACAGCTAATCGGGCTGTCATCTCAGGAACTAAGGCTCGTATTGAAATTGATAAGTGGATGTGGCCCACCTCGTTTACTGTAATTAGTAAAGCTGGTGAGGTACTGGAAAGTCGAGAACGAAACTATGAAGGTCATGGCCTACGGGAGGAAGCTATTGAGTTTGTTCGCTGCTTTCGAAATGGATTGAAGGAGAGTCCGCAGCTACCGTTAGACGAGACTTTATCAATCGTAGGAACTATGCAGGAGATCGCCCGTCAGACCGGCATAGAATTCCCAAACCTAATAATGTAGGAATGCTCAACACGGCAACAATGAACTTATTAGCCGAGGAATCAGTCATACCTCGCGCCTAGGACTGCCCAATGACATCGCTCTAGACTCGCCCTATGCAGTTGATCCGTAAAGCCACACAGATCCTCTTAGGTGCCACCCTCATCTATACCGGCACGCTGCACCTGACATCCAGTCGTATGGAGTTCCAAGCTC
>Ga0114967_10004098_pt1 | contig 11816 bp, 10 predicted proteins | sample M_130628_MF_Meta_FD_92639 | JGI IMG/M metagenome (GOLD analysis project Ga0114967, IMG submission 92639) | Freshwater microbial communities from Lake Montjoie, Canada to study carbon cycling - M_130628_MF_MetaG | ecosystem: Environmental > Aquatic > Freshwater > Lake | place: Lake Montjoie... | reverse complement strand
CCCTTATCTTGGCAGATTTTAGAAGGAAAAAATGAAATCCCTGTCACACTTTTTGAAGCAGAAGATGAAATTGATGCAGGTGCCATCTATTTTAAAGATACCCTTCATTTTAAGGGGCACGAACTCATTTCAGAAATGAGAGAAGTCTTAGGTCAATCGACCATTGGTTTGATTAAGACCTTTGTTGATAAATATCCGAATCTTCCTTCAATTCCTCAGATTGGTGAAACGACTATTTACCCGAGAAGAAGACCGGAAAATAGTGAATTAGATATTCATAAAAGTATAGAAGATCAATTTAACTTATTAAGAATTGTGGATAACGAGCAGTATCCCGCATTTTTTAATTATTTGGGTCATCAGTATATACTCAAAATAGAGAAAAAAAGTGATGTTTGATATTGAGGAAAAACGATGACATTATCTATTGAAAATCATCAGATCGGTTCTTCTCATTCTCCTTTTATCATTGCAGAAATGTCTGGGAACCATAATCAATCTTTGGAACGGGCTTTAGAAATTGTAGAGGAAGCCGCTAAAACCGGTGTTCAAGCTTTAAAAATACAAACGTATACGGCCGATACGATGACGATTAATACCGCTCAAGATGGGTTTGTGATTCAAGATCAGGATAGTTTATGGAAAAATCAGTCGCTTTATGATCTTTATTTACAAGCACATACACCTTGGGAATGGCATCAACCCATTTTTGATAGATGTAAAGAATTGGGCTTAGTGGCTTTTAGTACCCCTTTTGATGAAACAGCTGTCGATTTTTTAGAATCTCTAAATGTGCCTTGCTATAAAATTGCTTCCTTTGAAAACAATCATTTACCCCTCATAAAAAAGGTTGCTAAAACTGGAAAGCCTACCATCGTTTCAACAGGAATGGCCAGTCTCGGCGATCTTGAAGATTTGGTCCGAGCCTTTCGAGAGAATGGAGGAAAAGATCTTGTACTATTAAAATGCACAAGTAGCTATCCAGCCTCTCCAAACGGAAGCAACCTAAATACCATTCCTGCAATTAAAAACCTTTTTTCATGCGAAGCCGGTCTTTCTGATCATACTTTGGGAATTGGCGTATCTGTCGCAAGTATCGCCCTAGGTGCAACAGTAATTGAAAAACATTTCACCTTATCTCGTGCCGATGGCGGCGTCGATTCAGCATTTTCCATGGAACCCCATGAAATGAAAGAGTTGGTACTTCAAGTCAATCAAGCCTGGACAGCATTAGGAAGCATCCAATTTGGTACAGTTGCTCAAGAAAAAAAATCGCTCATATTCCGGAGATCGCTTTATATAGCTGAAAACATGAAAGCTGGCGATATCTTAACCACCAATAATCTAAGAATTTTAAGACCCGGACACGGGCTTGCCCCAAAATTCTGGAACACCGTGATTGGAAAAGCCATTTCAAAAGATGCTGAAAAAGGCACCCCATTGAGCTGGGATTTAATGCTGGGGTAATTTGGAACTTAAGGGGTAATTTTTGAGCGGCTTAACGTTCATTCAAAAACGCTTGTCAAAGTCTGGATCACAAAATTTTGTTCTGCTTGGGAAAACGAAAAATAAATAGGTAAGCTAATGGCCCGCTCGTAATAGTGTAAGGTTTTTGGAAAATCTTGTGTCTTAAAACCAATATTCTGATAGTACGGCTGTGTATGAATGGGAATATAATGCACATTCACGCCAACCCCCTGCTTGCGCAGATAATCAAAAACTTCTTTCCGCGTCATAGAAGTTTTAGCCGAATCCACCTGAATCACAAATAAATGCCAAGCACTATTCGTATCTGCATGTTGATAAGGCAAAATAAGCGGGAGTCGCGCCAGTGCTTGCTGATAAACACGCGCCACCCTTCTTCTTTTTTCAATAAATTCATCAAGTCTTTTAAGCTGGGAGGCACCTAAAGCAGCCTGCAAATCGGTCATGCGGTAATTAAACCCAAGTTCAATCTGCTGATAAAACCAATCACCGTGAGACAGACCGCTCATTTCTGAAGCGTTTCGCGTAATACCATGGGTTCTTAAGCGTTTTAAGCGCTCTGCGATTTGAGAATTTTTTGTGGTGATCAGGCCACCTTCCCCGGTAGTGATAATTTTGACCGGATGAAAGCTAAATACCGTCATATCTGAATATCGACAATTACCTATTTTTTCGCCTAAATAGTCGCCCCCAACTGCATGGGAGGCATCTTCAATAATTGTAAATTTATACTGTTTTGCCAAATCAAAAATAGCGCTCATCTCGCAGGCCTGACCAGAAAAATGAACAGGAATGACAACTTTCGGTAAACAATTTTCTTCTGCTGCTTTTTCCAATTTCACTTTGAGCGCCGAAACATCCAAATTATAAGTTCGGGGATCAATATCAACAAAATCCACTTTTGCGCCACAATACAAACCACAATTCGCAGAAGCGACAAAAGAATTAGAAGAGGTCCAAAGCCAATCACCGGGGCCTAAGTCAGCGGCCAAGCAGGCAAGGTGTAGCGCGGCTGTCGCGTTCGATACTGCAACCGCATGCGGAACCTGGCAATAGACTTGCATACTTTCTTCGAATTGAGGGATAGCCGGACCTTGAGTAAGCCAATCCGACTTCAAGACGGCGACAACCGCATCAATATCACCCTGTGAAATAGTCTGTTTCCCGTAAGGAATCATAACCCTAAATTGGCGTTAAGGTCCTGAATTTCTTTCACCGTCATAAAATGCGTGTTATTACCCGAATGATATTCAAAATTTTCGCTTACAGGCATGCCCTTTTCACCCAATAAATTAAGTGAATAATCGCTATTCCGATTAAAAGTAATCGTGGGTTTAATCACAAAGTGATCACCAAATTCAAGCGTTAAATGGGAATCATCAGCAGGACACATAATTTCATGGATCTTTTCACCCGGCCGAATACCGATCACATGATACTTTCCAGTAGGCAACATGGCTTTAACTAAGTCGACAATGCGAACGGAGGGAATTTTTGGAACAAAGACTTCACCCCCATGCATTCTGTCAAATGTCTTAAAAACAAATTCCACGCCTTCTTTGAGGGTAATCCAAAATCGGGTCATTTGTTCGGAAGTGACCGGTAGTGAGTCACCCCCCTCTTGTAACATCTTTTTAAAAAATGGAACGACAGAACCCCGCGAGCCCACCACATTTCCATATCGAACTACCGAAAATGTCGTCCGAGCAGAACCGGCTAAATTGTTTGCACTCATAAATAATTTATCCGAAGCCAATTTAGTCGCCCCATATAAATTAATCGGATTTGCAGCCTTATCAGTAGACAAGGCAACCACCTTTTCGATATCACATTTTAAAGCTGCGTCAATCACATTTTCCGCGCCATGAATATTTGTTTTAATACATTCCATCGGATTATATTCAGCCGCCGGAACTTGCTTGAGGGCCGCAGCATGAACCACGTAATCCACATCTTTCATCGCCATAATTAAACGATCTCGATCACGAACATCGCCCAGAAAAAACCGCATTTGGTCTTGAGGAAATTCAGATAACATCTCAAACTGCTTTAATTCATCTCGTGAATAAACAATGATTTTTTTTGGAGAATATCGACTCAATACCTCAGCAATAAATTTTTTACCGAAAGATCCTGTACCACCCGTAATTAAAATTGACTTGCCATTAAACATGATTTAATGACCCCTGATTATAAATATCCAATTCCGCAGTAACCATCATACTAATTAATCCTTCCAAATCTACTTTTGGCGTCCATCCTAACACACGTTTAGCTTTCGCAGGATCACCAATTAACAAGTCCACTTCGGTTGGTCTAAAGTACTGGGGGTCAATCGCCACAATCACTTTACCTGTGCCTTCCTCAACATATTGTTCATCTGTCCCAGATTTGCCATTTGACCGCGCCGAAATACCCAGTTTATTGAGGCTAGACTCCAAAAACTCCCGAACAGAATAAGTTTTACCCGTCGCAATCACAAAATCGTCAGGTTCATCTTGTTGCAGCATTAACCACATGGCTTCCACATAATCGCCAGCAAAGCCCCAATCCCGTTTTGCATCAATATTACCTAAATATAAAGTATCCATCAGACCCATTTTAATCCTAACTAACCCCTCCACAATTTTCCTTGTGACAAAAGTACGTCCACGACGGGGTGATTCATGGTTAAACAAAATACCGTTACACGCATACAACCCATAGCTTTCTCGATAATTCACGGTAATCCAATAGGAATATAATTTCGCCACCGCATAGGGGCTTCGCGGGTAAAATGGCGTCGCTTCAGTTTGTGGCACTTCCTGAACTTTTCCATAAAGCTCTGAGGATGATGCTTGATAAAATCTAGTCTTAATACCCGTTTCTCGAATGGCATCTAATAGCCGCAAAGTTCCCAGGCCAACGACATCACCCGTATATTCAGGAACGTCAAAACTAACCCGCACATGACTTTGTGCACCTAAATTATATATTTCATCAGGACGAATCTTTTCTAGCACACGGTTTAAACCGCTGCCATCCGCCAAGTCCCCATAATGCAAAAATAAAGGTTTTCCCTTCATATGGGGGTCATGGTAGAGATGATCGATGCGTTCTGTATTAAACGACGAAGACCGCCTCACGATCCCGTGAACCTCATATCCTTTTTCTAACAATAACTCAGCTAAGTACGACCCGTCTTGACCGGTTATACCCGTAATCAATGCCCTTTTCATCAATAGACCCTCGGTGATTTTTTTTAAGATTAGTACGTAGAGATTCCACAATTATACTAACAAGAAATACAAGTTCACAACTGAAAAAAAATTTTAAAAAAAACCAAGGTTTTAGCCCGGCTTTTTTTACAAATTTTAGATCAAAAAGAAGATTTCAAATAAGAAATAGTTTGCTGTAGCCCCTCCGAAAATGAGGTGCGCTGATAATCTTTCCAAATAATTTCAGGAAAATTAGAATGGATGGCATAACGAAAATCGTGACCGGGCCGGTCTCCGACAAATGTGATTTGGTTCGCGTAGTCACTGCCATCACCCTTTGGATATTGATCATCCAGAATTTGGCATATCAATTGAGCCAAATCTAAATTACTCATCTCATACTCCCCGCCGATGAGATATTGTCCACCTAAGGAACCAAAACGCCAAACATTGAGCAAGGCCTTCGCATGATCTTTCACATAAATCCAATCTCTGACATTTGTACCCCTGCCGTAAATTGGAATGGAATTCCCTGACAAGGCATTCCTGACGATTGTGGGTATCAATTTCTCCTGATGTTGACGAGGCCCGAAATTATTAGAACAGTTTGTAATTAACGAGGGAAAACCATAGGTTTTATAATAAGCACGTGCAAAATGATCCGAACCTGCTTTCGAAGCGCTATAAGGGGAATTAGGCAAATAAGGCGATGATTCCGAAAAATGACCTTCTGCACCTAAAGCACCAAAAACCTCATCTGTTGAAACGTGAATAAACCGTGCACGAGAAAACTCAGGTTTTAAGACACCCACAGCCGACATCCATTTTTGCCTTGCCGCATCTAAGAGATTAAACGTACCCACAAGATTAGTTTGAACAAAGGCACTTGGATCCGCAATTGAATTATCCACATGAGATTCCGCAGCGAGATGAAATACCGTTTCAATATCATATTTTTTAAAAAGTGCGTGAACCACTTCCGGGTTAGAAATATCGCCGACCACCAGGCGATGGCGGTCATGTAGCTGAATCGCTTCAATAAACGGAATGTTTGCCGCATACGTTAATTTATCCAAGCTAATGACCATTTCCGTGCTTTCAGCCAAAAGCATCTCGAGCAGGTGACTCCCGATAAACCCCGCCGAGCCTGTGATTAAGATTGCACCCACTATCGCGCCACCTGTCTTAAATACTCCCCATATTGATTCGGGTAAGATTTAGCCAATTCCAGCAAATTTTCTGAGGAAATATAGCCATTTCTATAGGCAATTTCTTCGATACAAGCAATTTTTAAACCTTGGCGTTTTTCAATAACCTGAACAAACTGACCCGCTTCTAACAAACTGTCACAGGTACCTGCATCTAACCAAGCTGCGCCTCGTCCAAATAACTCCACATGTAGCTCACCTTGTTCAAGATACACCCGATTGAGATCCGTAATTTCCAATTCGTTTCGTTTTGACGGTCGCAACGATTGAGCCATATCAACCACTTGATTGTCATAAAAATATAGACCGGTAACCGCATATTTAGACTCGGGATTCTGGGGCTTTTCTTCAATTCTCACGACATTGTAATTTTGATCAAAAGTCACGACGCCATAACGCTCCGGATCATGGACCGGATACCCGAAAACAACCGCACCTTTTTCAAGCGCAGCGGCTCTTTGAAACAAAACCGAGGCACCTTCCGAATAAAAAATATTATCGCCTAACACCAAACAAACCGAATCTTTTCCAATAAAAGACTGCCCGATCAAAAACGCCTCTGCAATGCCATTTGGACGATCTTGAATTTCATATTGAATAGAGATGCCCAATTGATGCCCATCCCCAAATAATTGTCTAAATGCAGCTTGATCAGCCGCGTGGGAAATAATTAAAATATCTCGAATGCCTGCAAGCAAAAGAACCGACAAGGGATAATAGATAAGGGGTTTATCATAAACAGGAAGAAGCTGCTTACTCACAGCTCTTGTAATTGGAGCCAAACGACTTCCCGAGCCACCAGCTAATATAATGCCTTTCATAGCCAAATTTGAAACTCCCTTTTGACGCCTTGGTAAATCAAAACCTAAAAAAAGCGATCATATCAAACCGCAAAAAAAAAGGCTAGAACGAGAGGTTTTTAAAGACCGTAAATTTTTTTCATCACACCACCCAATAAGCCGGATTCTGTCCAAGATAAATCTTGGGGCAATCATCAATCTAGGCCCATTCTCACGAATAAGCTCAAGCAACCAACCCAGGAATAGTAACGAGACGGACCGTCTCTCTCCCTCTATTTGGTCTTGCACCGGATGGGGTTTGCCTATGCGACTCCTGTTGCCAGCAGCCCGGTGCGCTCTTACCGCACCGTTTCACCTTTTCCCTGGCCTTAAAATAAGACCAAGGTAGTCTTTTCTCTGTTGCACTTTCCATGGGGTCACCCCCTCCTCCCGTTAGGAGGCATCCTGTCCTGCGGTGTCCGGACTTTCCTCGAGCTTGGCTCAAAAACGCACGATCTGCGCGATTTTCGTCTGGCTTGACTACCCGTTTCGCTGCGCTTCACTCATAGGTAGTCCGCGCCAGGCGAGAAATCGCACATCTCGCACATTTTTGAGCCAAACTCGCGATTGCCTTGTTTGGTGTTAGGGGATCAGTTTAGCAAAATTGGGGGAATCGGGCTATTCGTTAAAAATAAGAGAAAAAATGGGAAACGTATGGCGCATCTGGAAGCGTAGCTTCAGCGTCGCATATATATTTCATCACCCATATTGAAATGAAGACTTTGTTTATGTCATCTACTATGTCTATGTCTATAAGTGTCATCCTAGCGGAGGCGGGGATACAGAAGTTTAGGAACTGCAAAAAGAGTAATAAACTGAGGCTAAAATCGTGAAAATTGGGTATTTTGAAACAATCTGCCTTTTTACAAACTTAGACTTGGTGTAAACTCACACCGTGAAAAATAAGGTTTTGGTCACCGGCGGTTGCGGCTATATTGGGGCTCAAACCATTATTGAAATCATTAAAGACCAAACTTTTTCGCCAATTTCAATCGATAATTTTCTAAATTCTACACCCGAAACTATTTCTAGAATCAAGCAGATCACTGGGGAAACCGTCAAAAATTATGCGCTCAACTTATGCCACTACGACGAATTACAAAAGGTATTTGAAGAAAATCCAGACATCGTCGGCATTATTCATTTTGCAGCCTTAAAATCAGTACCGGAATCCGTCGCAAAACCCCTTGCCTATTATGAAAACAATCTGGATTCATTAATTAACTTACTGAAATGTTGTGAGAAATTTAATATTAAGCATTTTATTTTTTCTTCCTCCTGTTCGGTTTATGGAAACGTGAAAACTTTACCTGTCGATGAAAACACCCCTTTTGGAATACCGGAGTGTCCCTATGCGCACACCAAACAAATCGGAGAAGATATTCTCAAAAGTACGGTCAAGGCCACGCCAATAAATGCAATCGCGTTAAGATATTTTAATCCGGCAGGTGCAGATCCCACCGGCCTTATTGGTGAAAGTGCCCGCAATGCGCCGAATCTTGTGCCCATAATTACGAGAACTGCCGCCCGCCTTTTACCCGTCATGAAAGTATTCGGAAACGATTACAAGACAAGAGATGGGTCTTGCATCCGCGACTACATCCACATTGTGGACATTGCGTCCGCGCACGTCCATGCACTCAAATATTTAGTCCAGAACAAAAATAAAGCCTCTTTCGACGTATTCAATCTCGGCAGCGGAGAAGGCGTCACCGTTTTCGAAGCGATTCGCGCCTTCGAAAAAGTCAGTCAAGTCAAACTCAACTACGAAGTTTCACCAAGGCGACCCGGCGACGTCGAAGCCATCTACAGCAATAACGACAAAGCATCCAGCGAACTCGGATGGAAACCCCAGCACACCTTAGAAGAAATGATGCAAAGCGCTTGGGATTGGCAGCGTAAAATGATGGAAAGCATTTAGCCCAGGTTTTTAATTGGGTGTAAATGGGTGTATTATTGGGTGAATGATCAAGTTTGATACATTACAGATTACACAAGAAATTCTAAAACTTATTACTGAAATTGATGAATTTAAGGGCGCATGGCGCGCATTAGGGACGCTGGTTCCTGAACGATTGTCCGCACTTCGTCGAGTCGCCACAATTGAGAGCATTGGATCTTCTACTCGAATTGAAGGAAGCAAGTTGTCAAACAAAGACATTGAAACATTGCTTTCCAATTTGCAGATTAAAACCTTTGAAACTCGGGACGAGCAAGAAGTGGCTGGTTATGCCGACGTGATGGAATTGGTTTTTCAGTCCTGGGAAGACATGACGCTAACTGAAAATCATATCCAACAACTTCATCGAGATCTCCTGAAATACAGCGAAAAAGATGCGCATCATCGAGGAAAATATAAAACAACAAGTAACAGCGTAGCGGCTTTTGATGAGCAAGGAACACAAATTGGGATTGTTTTTGAAACGGCTGCACCTTTTGATACGCCTCATTTGATGAAAGAACTGGTAACGACTGTAAATGAAGCCATAGCAGAAAAAACATTGCACCCGCTTCTCACCGTCGCAATTTTTATTGTCATTTTTCTGGAAATCCATCCGTTTCAAGATGGCAACGGACGATTGAGTCGTGCATTAACCACACTTTTATTGATGAGGATGGGTTATGCCTATGTGCCGTATAGTTCTCTCGAAAGCATCATCGAAAAGAGCAAAGAAGCTTACTACTTAGCCCTCCGGCAAACACAAGGAAGCATTCGCACCGAATCTCCAAATTGGCAGCCTTGGGTTTTGTTTTTTTTAAGATCTTTACAAAAACAGACAAGGCATCTCTCAGAAAAGATCGACCGGGAAAAACTTGTCCTAGAAACATTGCCGAATATTTCTATCCAAATTCTTGAACACATTGAAGCCCATGGACGAGTCACTATTGGAGAAATGGTTAGATTAACCGGAAAAAGCCGAAATACACTGAAAGAACACTTCAGAATTCTTGTTGAAAAGAAACATCTTAAACTTTATGGAGCTGGTCGTGGGGCTTGGTATGGGAGGAGCTAACTTGGATAAATACATTATAGGTCAAGTGGTCACTATTTTAGTAGTTGTAATAGCTCCCATACTTCAATATTTCTTCACTAAATCTTTAGAGTACAAAAGACATCAAAGAGACTTACAAACACAGGCATATCTTGATTATGTTAGATGCGTAAGTGATTCGGCCCATCTAAGTGATTCGGCCCATCTAGATGGATCGTTCAAATCAGAAATCTATGCTCGAGCAGCGGATGCGAAACAAAGGATTTGCTTATATGGCTCACCAAATGCAATTCAGAAGCTTGCTGAGTATATAACACTTGGCGAAAATATGATTTCACAAAAAAGCAGAAATATTTTTAACGAGATGATTTTAGAAATGAGAAAAGACACTCGAAACGATAAAGTTGATTCTGAAAATATCGATCTTCTTTTATTTGGAACAAACAAAAGATTAAAAGAAGATTCCTAAAAACGTATCAAAGCGTTCATAAATCGTGTCTAGTGGTTAAATTTCAAAACGCCGACTATCGAGAGTGAAGCGAAGCGAAACGCATAGTCAAGTTTTGAAATTTAGCCGCTAGGCGCGATTTAGGAATGCTTTGATGGTGGGGCCAGTAGGTCACTATTCCGCTCCTAATCGGTTGCTGTTTTACTTTAATTTGTACTCGGAAGTGCTGAAGTTGGCATAGCAATCCAATTTGTCAGGTCAAGTCTCGCTAGAGGCTAGTTGGCTTTCATTTAAAATTATTATCGAATTTAATTTATTGATGTCTTGAAGATCGGGCTGTTTTTCTTGTTTTCCCAAAAATTCACTAAAGTCTGGAGTATTATGAAAATAAGCTATTTCTGATAGCGAGTTTTCCAAAGTCACTTTTCCAATAAAAAACGGAGATTCCTCCCTTAAAACTATAGCCACTCTTTTTTTGCTTTCCTTGGCGCCCTTTTTTAATAATTGTGAAGCTGCGCCTGCCACAATAAAAAATAAATAGTTTGCATTACCATACAAATCACCCCATCCCGAAGCAACTCCGTTATTGGAAGCCATCTGGTTTACCATGTCTGAATCCTGCCCAATGTATTTGACTTCAATAGAAAATAGATCGCCTTGAGGGTCTATAGCCTCAATATCAATATTCCCACCTAAAGCTTCCAGATTGTTAATTTTCCATCCTTCTGCCTGAAGCTTACCAGCAAATAAAAACTCCATAACTTTTCCAAGCCAACTTTTATGACGATCATTTTTTGATTGTTCAAGACTTTGATGGCCTCGATTTTGATTAGGTTTAGAGGTTTTCAACCAGTTAGTTTCATTTAGGGCATTTCGGTAGTCATTTTTTAAATTGTCTTTAATTTTTCCATCTTTGCTTACTAAAAACGGTCTAATCCTCTCCAGAATTGATGGCAATCGATTTTGCTGAAAAAGTAGCAGTATAGAAGATTGATATAAAAGTTGATCTGGCTTCTTGAGCACAAGGTTTTTATATTCGTCCCAATCAGGAATTAATAACTCCTTTATAAGGACATCATTTTCACGAATCAAAAATAGTTGACCCAGTGATCGTTCATATCCTTGCATCAGCCCATTCAGAAGAGTGGTATGCCACTTCGCCCCACGCCCTTTACCCTGTAAAATAATCATTCCTTCAGCTTTCAAATCCGCCAAAACCAACTTAATCATATCCCGACCAATTGTTGGCAACTGTTCTTGAATATCCGAAATTGAAAACGGGGCAACCTTTGACTTTACGACCTGACGAACCATCTCCGTCTTTGAGCCCCTGCCACCCTTGGTGTCAGAAACCTTCTCATCTAGCTCACGATAAGCCTTGATCAAAATCCCCCAAAAATAATGAAGCCAGGGTTTTACGTCATGTTTGCCTTCATGCCAACCCTGCGAGCTTTTTTGCAAAGTCTCATAATAGCTTTCTTTGGACTGTTCAATGACTCTTTCCAAACTGATATAACGGCCAACCTGATAGTCTGATTTATACAGCAAAAGCAAGGTAAGTAAGCGGGAAGAACGTCCATTTCCATCTAAAAAAGGATGAATACACAAGAAATCTAAGATCGATAGAGGCACTACGATCAAAGGGT
>Ga0114967_10004094_pt1 | contig 11823 bp, 26 predicted proteins | sample M_130628_MF_Meta_FD_92639 | JGI IMG/M metagenome (GOLD analysis project Ga0114967, IMG submission 92639) | Freshwater microbial communities from Lake Montjoie, Canada to study carbon cycling - M_130628_MF_MetaG | ecosystem: Environmental > Aquatic > Freshwater > Lake | place: Lake Montjoie... | reverse complement strand
ATATTTTGAGTAATTATTTTTTTATCCGGAAAGGAAATCATATATTTGCCTTCTAACCAAAAACAATCTATTATGAAACTATTTGAAATTTTAGTAAGTGGAAACGATCAAACCATCGCTCTAATAGTTGCAGCCGAAACCGAAGAGCGAGCTGAGGAACTTGTAACACAAGAGTATAGTCTCGACGACGAAGAGGCAAGGGAGGAAGATGAATTACACATCTATCGTTCTCAAGAGATTAAAAAAAATGCCTCTGCCACTGAAGAGTTTGTACGTGAGATTTTCAACACAAACGAACTCTAAAAATTTCTAAAAAAGTTTAGCCTAGATTTTTTTATCCGGAAAGGAAATCATATATTTGCCTTCTAAAACAAATCAATTATGTTAGTAACAAACATCAGTCAAATTTCAGGTAAAGAAACCACAATGGAATTAGACGTCACCCACGAACAATTAGAAAGGCTTGAAAATCGCAGGGAGAATGGCGAATACGTTCAAACCATATTTCCACATCTTACCAAAGGTGAAAGGGAGTTTTTGCTAACAGGCGTTTCCCCTATTGAGTGGGAACAACTTTTCGGTGTCCTTGAAGATTAATATTTTTTTGTTAAATAAAATACAATCATTACATGTCTACATTAAAATTTTCAGATGGGGTTTCAATTGACACTTCAGGACCACTAAGGGTCCTGGAGTTATCCGACGGTTTCTATGTGACTGGCTGTGGATTTCTAATTCCAGTTGAGTCTAAAGAGAAAGCGTTAGAAGTTATACAAAGAGAGGAAATAGTTTTTTTATCTAAACAATATTAATTACTTTTACATTCTAAAACAAAATAACCATGTCAAAATCAAATCACATCAAAAGGTTACAATCAGTTATTTCTAAATTTGAAAAAGAATTAGCTTTTAAGTGGGGTGGGGAAACTCCCAAGTCCGCTAAGATTAGAACGATTCAGAAAAAAATTAATTCATTATCTAAATCACATTAATCATGGGATGGTGGTCAAAAACAATTATGGGTGGAGACACCCCTCTAGATTTCAAATCTGAATTCTTTGACTTGGCTGGAGTAGACCAATTCAATGACAAGAGGTCTAAGGTCAAAAAAGCCTTTGAGGAATCTCAGGATAAATTTATTAAAGGAATAGACAAAGTCCTGAAACGTTGGGGATGTGGTAAAACAGGTAGTGATTACTATAACGACCAGAAGAGTATTGCGTTTCAGGTTCTCGCGGTTCAGATGATGGTTCATGGTTGTGTTATCAAAGAGGAACTAAAAACCCTCATGCTCGAATGGATCGTTAAAGATGAATGGGCGGGGGAAGACCCAGAAAGGGAGAAGAGAATTAATGAGTTAGTGGAAACACTTAAGAATTACGATAACAAACCCACATCAGTTAAGTCCGAGGGTCTACTTGAAAAAATGTTTGGATAATTTTTTTATCTTAGGAAGAAGTCTTACATTTGAATTCTAAAACAAAACACACATGAAAATTCTATTAACACCCCAGGAGTCAGAAACATTTTTCCACAGCTCACTTTGTAATGCCTTAGGCTATATGAGTGGTTACGGAATAGAAGTTGCCTACGCAGAGAAAGATTACAAAGCTGCTCGCAAGAAGCTTGGCTCACCTTGTTATGAGGATGTTCTATTGCAGATCCTCAAAGATGGTAAATCACTTAAGGTGATAGACCATGAGTGTGATGGCGAGTACAACAGGAAAATCACACTGAAGGATGTTCACGAGAAGGTTCAGACCACAGACGCTACCTGGTTAATCCAAATGGAAAAAGAAGAGGATGACGCCACCACAGCAGACTGTATCCTTCAAACTGTCTTCTTTGGTGAAATTATCTTCGGATAATTCCAAACCCAACAAAATTCTAAAAGACTCTTCGGAGTCTTTTTTTGTGGGCTAAACCTGCCAAATAGATTTTGCGTGAAGGAGGTAATACCGCTGTCAACGGTTTCGTAGTGGTTTTAGGGTTTTTAGGAATTAACTCCTATAATTTTTAAAAAAGATTTTTTTATTTAAACCAGATGTCTTATATTTGTGTTCTAAAACAAAAAACTATGTTTACACTAGACTGCAACTACTACAACAAAGCATTTAACTCTTTTGAAGATCTTATCAATGATGTGGTTGAATCAGGTATGGATCCCAATGTTGAGATTGTTTATAACGGATCACCATCAGGAGAATTCCCTATTGATTATATGGTCTTCTAGATAGTATAGTAATAAGATACTCCCGCGCGAAGGGGGTTTTGTTAAAATTTAAAAATCTATTTATGGATATCCCAGCCTTTAATTACGCAACCATCTCAGACAACCTTGTATCATTTACATTTAGTCTTTCTACCGAAAGGTATTGTACCGATGGGTATAATGAACCTGACGTAACACTAACAGATTTTTATTGGGAATAATTTTTTTATCTTAATAGGATATATTACTTTTACATTCTAAAACAAATACACCATGGCAAAAAAATTAGCTAAAAAAGCAGCACCAAAAAAAGGAAACAAATTTAGCCAGATGATGCTGGCGACAGAAACCGTTAAGAAGATGGACGAGATCCTAAAAGACGTTAAAGACTCAAAGAGCAGTGTCTTCTCAAAGGACGATGTGATAAAAATCATATCCGGGATAAAGGACACGTTCAAACAGGAGTCTCCCACGGTATTGCTCGATCTACAAGAGTTCATTGACGAAGTGGCTGAGAATGTAGCCGACAACATTTCGGAGCATGATTTAGACCAAGTTGATCTAAGTATGAACTGTAATGAGGTCTTTATCGATAGCATAAGACTTGATTCTGACAGAGTAAAGGAACTGGTTGAGGAAATAACGAATAGCTATTTCGCTTAACCTTAACGAAACAAATCCCTTCAGAATTTTTTTATCTGAGGGGATTTCTTTATCTTTGCACCATCACCGAAAAACATTATCATGAAAATTTGTCACTTACACCTAAGAGATTCAATGGGTAACCCCAAAACCCTTATCTGTCGTCTTGAAGAAGGAGCTGTCCACTATACCATGTATGGAGGCCACGGTTCCAGCGGTATGGGATTCTCGCTCAGCAATCTCCAATGCAAGCTTCCTGTAGAGAAGCTTAGTCCAAAGGAGACCAAAGAGGAATTCGTTAAAAGAATTGTTAATGAAATTAACTTCAGAAGCGTTTGCCGTGTGATTAAACAGGTCGACTGTAATGTTACATTTTAATCCTAAAAATAAAAATATGATACTAAGCAAATGCTGCGATGCAGAAGTAAAGTTCGGAATGGTTGATGACAATGTAGGCCACGGTTTACATGAGGAGACAGAGTGCACAAATTGCGGAGCTCTCTATCCAGATGTTTATGATGACGAGGAAGATGACGAATAATTTTTTTATCCGGAATGGAATCACTATATTTGCTTTCTAAAACAAATCAACATGAAAGAAGAAACATTTGACACTTTGGAATTAATTTCACTAGGAGCAATTGGAATGCTAGGGATAATCTCCATCGGTTTACTTGTCCTGATCTAACCAAACTAATTTATGGTGTGTGTTTAGGGGAACTCCAAAACGGAGTTCCTTTTTTGTGTGGATAGGTTTTCTTGGAAAAAAGTTTGTATCCGAATCTAATACCGCTGTCAACGGTTCCGCGAGACGGCTCCGGTATGTCTCCTCCGGAAATCCGCGGATCTCTGCTGGAAAAAAGATTCAGAAAATATTTTTTTATTTGGAAGATATTCATTACATTTGTATTCTAAAACACAACACCATGCAAACATTAAAGATTAAAGAAAACCTCTGGGTAAGAGGAAATGATGTTATCAGTTACGAAACAATCGTAGCAAAGATCGTTGGGGATAAGTTAGTAGAACTCGGTAAGTTCAGCCGCACAACATCAAAGCACGTACAAGAAGTCGCCCGTCGGTTCCGACTTAAAATTGAGTTTACGAAAAAACCAAAAAAAGAGTACTTTTATAAATATGAGCAAGGGGTCAAATGTGAAACCCCTGGAGCCCTCACGCAGAAGACATCTTTACATATCTCTGACGCTATATCAGAGGGCATGGATTATCTTAATGCCACCGCTTCAGTTCCGAATTTGCCGAAAAGAGATTTAGTGATAATAGAAAATTGGTTGAGATTAAACGGGACAACGGTATCGGATTTTCAAGAACTTCAAAAATGGCATAAGATGAAATCTTTTATTTAACAGATTAGTTTTGGTGTTGGTGTTTAAGAGTCCTGGTTTTCAGGACTCTTTTTTTGTGTGGTGGATTTACTAGACCAAAATGGGATTTGCAGCTCGAAACCGTCGACAACGGTTATTCGGATTTACCTGGATTACCCTAGATAGTATATTAGTAAGATACTCCCGCGCGAAGGTGTTTTTTAAGATTTTATTTTTTTATCCCACAGGAATTTATTATCTTTGTATCTCACCAAACAAAACAACACTATCATGGAAAATCAAATCGTTTTAAACTTTACGAATTACGTTATCAAAGGAATTTCAGATGTAACACCTTGGGGAGGCGGAGAAGCTTGTATAGAGATGGAAAAGTTCACGACGAACTCCATTAAGGTCGAAGAGCTCTTAGCCAAGATAAATGACGGCGGTTTTGGAGTAGAGAGAATCAACGGTGCTATCTGCGACATCTACGAAAACTACGAGGGCACACTTAAATTTTTAAAGACCAAAAATGTAGGTAAGATAAGCCCATCAACTCGAGAGTTTTACGAAACAGAGTACTAAGCTTTCGCTTCAAAAGAATCGTGCATCTCCCGAAACCGTCGGGAGATTTTTTGTGGGAATATTTTTTTATCCTATAGGAAAGCCTTACTTTTATCCTATAAAACACAACACCATGAAACAGTTATCAAAATTATTCCTTGTCACCTTAATTAAAGCCTTTTTAGCCTATCAGATCCTGGTTGCAGTTGTTAGCATGTTCTACATAACGAAGTTGTTTATTATGGTGTTCTCCTTTTTTGACCATCATTAATTTTTTTATCCGAGGGGAACACCGTATATTTGCAGTAACAAAAACAAATTTATGAACCGGTTTATAAATAAGAATAAGGATATCATTATATTGCTGTCAGCCTACTTCCTGCTTCTATTCCTACTTTATTTTGTCGGGCCAAAAATCACATCATAAAAATCAGCACCATGCTTAACTATAAAGTCCTAGGGGCAGACGTCCTTGTCTTCAAGAATGTCAACGATACCCTAACGATCTGTCGGGGCTCGCTCGGTACTCCTATCATAGATCAGATAGAGATCAACGGCGAGACCTTGGATTGGTTCCACGAGGTGCACCCCTTTGATAGGGAAGAGAACACATTCACCGAGGAGGAGGTTCAATACTTCATAAATAATTATGATGAGATAGTCGGGCCGATGTACTAGAAAAAAGATTCAAAAGAATTTTTTTATTTGGTGGGAAGGCTGTATATTTGGATTCTAAAACACACCACACCATGAGAAGACAAATTATTCGTTCTAACGTCAACCCGCTTCGTCTCCGCGAACTTTTCTTCGCCGGTAATTCAAGCCTTACTTTTCAGAACCCCACCACGGGCACTCACATGACCGTTAAGGTTAAGCAAGCCCGCGATAAGGAAGATCGCAAGAAGAGGCTGCCTATCTTCTTTGTTAGCGTTTCGTTATTGGGCGATTAGACCACCGGTTTCATTTTTGCTGGAACTTTCTTCACCGACACCATGACCTTGAGGTTGAGTAAGCACGCTCCATCGGAATCGAGACTCGGTAAGGTTATGATGTGGTTATTTCACGTGGTTCAGAACCCAGCGGTTCTAAGGGAGAAGAGAGTTACAGTTCTTCACGAAGGTCGCTGCTGCCGTTGCGCACTCCCGCTCACTCACCCCGAGTCAATCAACACCGGTTTCGGACCTGATTGCTTGGAAATGGTTTTGGCTCAGACCCAACTTAAGATTGACGATTTCTTCGAGAAGATATAGTTTTATGGTTGGTGATAAATTAAAGGTCCTTTTAATTAAGGACCTTTTTTGTTGGGGTAAGTTTGGTTGGAAAAAGTTTTGTAGTAACATCCTAATACTGTTGTCAACGGTTCCGCGGCTAGATCAAACTGGAAACTCTTTCTCATATCCTGGATCACTCTGGATAAAACCCTGGATTACCTGGATTTGATCTGATCGGTAAACCGCGGGAAAGTTTTTTCTTTCCGGGTTCCCACGGTACTTTAGCTGCATGAGTATATCTTACATAGAACGACTAAGAGAATCATTTGTCAAGGACGCCGCTTACATGATGGGCACGTACGGAGCTTACCACGGTATAATGGATGGCATTCGTAAGCTATCTGATTTCTTTTATGCATTGGATAAGGACGGAGGAATAACATGCTACGAGGAGCATACAGGAAATGCGGAAAGACGATTTGGTATTCAAACAGAAAGCCTGCATCTATCTGTCTTCTGTTCAGCCGAATCATATCCCGCGTTTTCCATGCATGCTAGAATCTACAGAAAAGGAAGGTTAGATGAACATGCTCATACATTTAAATCGGATCACGTGCTGGAAACCTCGGATGCTGACGCTCTTATTAGTTATCTGTATTTTATTATTGGCTCAGTAGATCCTGAGAAAGGTAAGTGGATAAGGCTTAAATAAATTTTTTAATCTGGTGGAATTGTGATATATTTGCACAAACAAATCAAACACCATGAACAACAAACAATTAGGGGTATTTGGATTTCTTATTCTATTCTTTGTAGCCGTGTCTTTACTATTATCAAGTTGCTCTAGAAGGATTACACCATTTGAAGCTGCCAACGGAAAAGCCAAGTGTGGCAGATGGTTAAGATAAACAAAACTAAACAGTTCTTCAAGTCCAGTCTTTACTGGACTTTTTTGTTGGGAAGAGATTTGGATTACAGCATCCTATACCGTGGTCGACGGTTTCGGCGCTGCGAATCCAGATTCAGATTCAGAATTCAGATCTTCTTTAAGAAGTTGGGCTAATCGGTTTTCATACATCTTTCTATAATGTTCTTTAGACCAGCCATCATTTGATTCGTCATTCATCTCAAATCTGTACTGAGACAGTTTGGGATCTTGGTTTATGTTTGTGTTTTCCATATGTACTGTATATAACCTTGCTGCAAAAGATTTCAGATTTACATCCAAAAACCGTGGGCCTGCTAGATAGTATGTGAGTAAGATAGTGTGCGCGCGAGGGAAAATAAGGGGTATTTAGGAACCATCCCTCGGTTTCAAGCTATAAGCTAGCATGAACGAATTCTTATTATTAGCCAGAAGAAGAGGCGAGGATTGGAAACACTTATATAAAGGCATCCAACAGATAGAGACTTTAATAGATGAGGTGTGCGCGTCCCACGGTATATCTCCTGAGATAGAGAAATCTGAAACTGGCTGGTGGGCAATGTCGGAGACCAGAAAGAGAACCACAATGGTTCAGGCATGTGACGCATTAAAAGGCTTATCGTTCACTTTCACTTATGATGTTCCATTTACCCATGATGGGGGAAAGCCTTTATCACTGGTATCCGATTCCCCGATAAGTGGAAGCACTGAGATCAGAACCGATGATCCTGCTATAATAACTATGGGAATCTGCACTTTGGTGTCAGCTCATGACAAAGATGCAGGGAAGTGGATCTCTTTCAATGACCCACTTTAGGAATCGTCTCGATCCGGTACCGTGGGGTTGGGGCCTCACGTAGAGGGGAAAAAAGCTTTTTAAAAAAAGCCAAGAAAAAATCGTGGATTCTAAAAAATATACCTTACATTTGTGTAACAAATGCCAACCATGTCACCATACAAACTCCCACATATGAAAGCACTACTTCTCATTATCATCTTAGCCATCGGTTTTACGGCTTGCTCAGGTACTCACCAACTACACAGTCCAGAAGGACACGGCTTCTACCTTAGAACGGGCTTAGTTAAACCCACAGGAAACAAAGGGATCTTTATCGTTCAAGGCATGGACGTGAACGGAAGGATCCTCGGTCCTCGATACAGAGCACGATTCCTAACCACACCACATGTGGGAGATTGCGTCCTGGTCTGCAGAGAACAAATCATTCAACCTAAATTTTAAACCAAAAAACAAAAACCAATGGAAACCGCCGCCGGCCTAGCCATCCTCTTCTTCGTCCTTTATCTGATATGTGTGATAAGTCTCATACACCTGATTAAGCGGAACATTAAAAATATTCCCTAATCCATTTTTTTATCCGGGAAAGATTTAGTATCTTTACCTTCTAAAACAATCAACCATGAAAAGACTTCTTTTAGCCTTTGGCATCATCACTCTTCTTCTTTCCATCTCAACCCTACTAGGGCTCACACAGTCGTTTATACCATTCAGCGGTATCGCCAATGAGATCCTATTCATGTGTCTAAACTTCAGTCTGGGCTCACTAATGATTATTGGTGCACTTTCAGACCACAGTGAGACAAGCTCGAAATCGAAGTCCCTCGGTTTCACGACTGGCTCAACAGCTGGCTTTGCCAACCCCATGTCGGACATAGAGGTGCAGGCCGACCTTTATGAAATGGAGGAATCCCTTAAGAGAGAGCTTAGTCGAATAATGAGAAAATAATTTTTTTTATCTGGCCAGTGTGTTGTATATTTGGATCCTAAACAACACCACACCATGACAGACAAAATCACCCACATCACTTACTCTATCCCTTCAGATGAAACCCGCTTCTCACAGGCCATTAAAAAGGTGCTTACCCAACTTCCAAAATCGGCCCCTGACACAGTGGTTATCCTAAAGGAGGACGAGGTGCAATTCGACCTCCGCTATATGGCCCCTATGCTTTGGCAGTACACCAGGATCCAAATGAGGGACCTAGGAGCAAAGGAGCTAGATAGCTGGTCCTGCAGATAATTTTTTTATCTGGACAGGAAGCCTTACTTTTACCTTCTAAAACACACACCATGCTAATCCCAAAATCATTTGCCGACCACTACTTCCGCCGGTTTACAGCTAAGATCAAATTCGGAGAAAAGGAGCTGCTAATTGGACCCCAATGGTTTCTCTTCGCAGCCTGGCTTCTCCTCTAAAATTAAGGGGAGCCACAGTGCAAGACCCTAAGGGGTCTTTTTTTGTGGGGAGGGGTTTGGTGGGAAAAACCTTGTATCCAGATCTAATACTGTTGTCAACGGTTTCGGCCTGGAGAATTCTTTCTAACTACACTTGCTCCTCCCTGGAAATTTGGGAGGAAAAAAGCCAATCTCTCTGGGCAATACCGCTGGTGGGGTCGGCCAACGGTATTAGATCTGGATACAAGGTTTTGGATTTGCCTGGATTTAGGGGTATTTGGGGGTCTAACCTATTAGGGGGCCCTCCAAAAAGGTGGAGGGGGGTTAAAACAGGGTCCTTTTTAGGGGGTACAAGGCCCCTTATATAGAGGGGGTTATTGGGTAGGGGGATAGGCGCTTAGTGGACCCCTATTCCTTTAGGGGAGCCCTAATCAAGGTATTTTGGGGGGACTTACCGGGGACCTTTTGTGGGGGCCTTGCGTATGAGGAATTTTAACGATTCATTAAGCGCCAAGGGTGGGTTCATTAAAGAAGCAACCAAAGAAGCAACCTACCAATATATAGAGCATGAGACTCCTTCTTCCGTTCCTGATATTGTTCTGTCTCCAAGGGAGATCCCAGGATCCAAAAGATCCCAAGATAGACAAGTATAACCGGGAGATCGACTCTCTGAAGCTCATCTATAGGATTCCCACAGCTATGGGCTACACCAGAACAGTGATCAGGGAGGAAGATGGCATCCGTGAGACCATGATCCTGTTCTATAAGAAGGGCAATGAAACTGAGGAGGTGATACTATGGACCAAGCAACTTGGCAGCAAGGACTCCATTATCATTCTTGGCCAGCTAACTCCTATTGGTATTCCGATCATCAGAGACCCTGCCGTGACGAGACCTAAGGAGGATTGCCCATTCGGTGGCACAGGGATTTCAGTCTACTCTGGCAATCGGCTCTTTGGTATTCTCTTTGAGCCCCATTGTCAAGGGAGAAGATTCTTTCTCCTAAAAGAGGTTGTTCCCAATAAGACGCTATTTAGAAACATAGACGAGCAAGGTGTCTATGTGTCTGAGTACCTCGTTCCCATTGAGTGGTGGAACTCTCATACCAGTGGCAGTCTGACCCAAGATCAGATCCAGTGGATCAGAGAGCATTTCAAATCGGATTAATTGAGTTTTCTAAGGGTTGCAAAGTGAGTAGGTGATTCGGCTATAATGTTCCTTGACTTCTTCCAGTCCTCTATATTGCCTAGACGCTTGTCTTGCACTCCCCACACATAGTCAAATCTGTGATCGTTAAAGTACCAAGTTTTTAGTAGATTGCCATATCCCTGTGATCTCCACTCGGGCAGAAGTGACAGTGCTATGCCTTGGAGTCCTTTGTCACTGAGTTGATCCTGCAGGTAGATCTGGGTTGTCTCGGAGGGAAAGTCCTTGAGTGCTCCTGCCTGGATATCACTTATAAAGGTGTTGACCGACTTGGGAGCTAGCAAATAACATCCTATAATCTCATCACCCATCTGAAGCTTTAGAGATAAGCCATTCAGCATTCTAGGACGAAGCTTGGTGGCTATGGTCTCCTTGTCATCTATGTGTCCAAATGAGCTGTGGAGAACATCAACCACCTGTGGTATATCGATCTCCTCTATGGTAGAGATCTGTGGAGTGGTGAATGTTTCAAATAGAGCTAGGTGCCTCATGATTTATATATCACGGATTTGATATTAGGGAATGTTCCGTCTCTCCGGTGCTTGGTCCAGACTCGGAGTCTGAGCTTTTTTATTTCCCCTCCCCTTGGTGGGGCCGGTTCTCTAGGGGGATGCAGCCCGTTCTTTAGGGGGACCCAAACCGCGCTTTAATCTGGAGAACAATGAATATATAAGCCAATGAGACACATTAAACCATATGCCATTTTTGAGGAGGATTCCCCATCTGACTATACCATTCTTGGAATCTACGATCACACCAATAAAGAAGGGGCTTTGGCTAAGCTTAGGGAGCTTAATCTGGAAGCAATAGCAGCCAACATTACCCCAACCTGGAATGCCTTCTTCCCTGCTAGTCAACTTTTCATTCTAAGAGACCCCGTAGGTCGAATCATCACTGTAGCATTACCAGAAAACTTAGAGAAAAGGATTCAGAACATAACTAATGGAAAATATTTTCAAGTGACTCTAGATGATGTTTTTGTAAATAGCTATAAATTTTTAAATCCCGAAGAGATTAGGGGAATCTCATCCGCTATATCACATTTTAGCTCCGATGACTACATCATCTCCCACATTAAAGCTAATCCTATGGATCAGGACCTTCTGGATGGACATCCAAGAAGGGATGAACTGATTCAGAGATCAGGAGTAAAGGATGTCTCCGCCCTAGCACGTTCTATGAGAAGTAGACTTATCTAAACGACAGTGTTCCGGCTCTTGAGTTGAATATATAAGTCAATGAAACATATACATAAATACGTTAATCTAAATGAGGCTGAGGAAGCCCCTATTCCCCCTGCTTCCCCTAGAAAATTTGTTAGTCCTATCGGATTTATCATCTACCTTAGAAACTGTTGGTACTATGGTGCCTTTCCCACCTTTCATGACTTTGCTTGCCAGGTGTATGAGGATTTCTCAGGCATGGATGTCGAGAATGAGTTCTTTGGTGAGATGGCACTGCTTAAGAATAGTCTCTGGGAGGCCATAGAGGGTAACGGTCAAGGTGGAGAGCTGGCTAATGATGATATTGATAACATGAGCCTCT
>Ga0114967_10004091_pt1 | contig 11834 bp, 9 predicted proteins | sample M_130628_MF_Meta_FD_92639 | JGI IMG/M metagenome (GOLD analysis project Ga0114967, IMG submission 92639) | Freshwater microbial communities from Lake Montjoie, Canada to study carbon cycling - M_130628_MF_MetaG | ecosystem: Environmental > Aquatic > Freshwater > Lake | place: Lake Montjoie... | reverse complement strand
TCAGTTTTGGTCAAGATGGTATGTCCAATGAACAAATTATGCATGCGGCTAAAATGGCGGATGTGTATGAAAACATTATGGAATTTCCGGACCAATTTGAAACCATTTTAGGGGAGCGAGGGGTAACACTTTCAGGGGGTCAAAAACAAAGAGTGTCTATCGCTCGTGCTTTGGCAAAAAATCCTACGATGCTGATTTTGGATGATTGTTTATCAGCCGTCGATACTCATACTGAACATAAAATACTAAATAACCTGAAAAAAATCATGGTGGGGAAGACGAGTTTAATCATTTCGCACCGCGTCTCTTCTGCGAAATTAGCGAAGAGAATTATGGTACTGCAAGATGGTCAGATAGTCGAGACAGGAAATCATCTCCAACTCATGAAACGAAAGGGCTATTATTATGAGTTATACCAAAATCAATTAAACGAGGAGGAAAAAGGTTTATAATAGGTTTCCGCTCAATCTGATTAATTCTATTTCAGCTGCTTTGGCTGCAAATTTAGTTTCAATTAACCTTGTTTCAGCTGACACTGCATTTCTTTGCACTTCCCTCAATTCATAGGAAGTTGCGATACCTACCTTGAAACGATCAAAAGCAATGTCAATATTTTGTTTGGCTATGGCATAATTTTCTGTCTCCAAAGAAATCAAATTCAATGCATTTTCATAGGTCACAAATGCTTTTTCTAATGAGGAAATAAGTGCATTTTTTAGGTCATCAATCTGAAGCTGAGCAATTTCAGCATTGATCTTTGCGTTTTGAACTCGACGTTTTTGGTTATACCCATCAAAAATATTGATGGTGGCTCTTAAGCCATAATTTAAAACATCGCTACTTCCTTTTTGAACTCCAAATCCTGCCCCATTATTTACTTGGCTCATATTGTAACCGGCCAATAAATCGATTTGTGGCATTTGTAAACTCTCAATATTTTTAGTGTCTAAGTCCGTAATCTTTTTAGTTAAGAGCGCACTGATCAAGGTAGGATTCTGCTTTAATGCGAATTCCTTTAATTCAGGAAGATTTAGTTTAGGTAATAAATCAATTTTGGAATCTACATTAAATTCTTCTTGGTGATTTCTGACTAATAATGTATTGTAGCTAATCTTAGTATTTAAATACGACTGTTCTTGGGCAATCAACAAGGCTTTGTCCTCGTTGTAATCTACCTGTGCTGAGTAATAGTCTACTTTGGAACCTTGGCCCACTTCATATCGATCTTTGGCTAATTTTAAGCGGTCATTTGAAATCTCAAGTCCTTTTTTGAAATTATTAACACGTAAATTCTGTCTAATTAAATCATAGTATGAGGATGAAATAAGTGAAATCAAGTTTTCTATGGCGGTTTCAGTTTGCTTCGCTCCTAAGTTTTGTAATTCTTTAAATCGATCTCTAAGGATGAACATTCCTTTTCCGTCATATAGGGTCCAAACCATGGCAATACCCCCGTTGGCAGAATTTGAGTTTACACCACTTTGAACCAAAGGGGCTCTTAAACCTCCAAAAAACTCCTGATCTAATCCGGAAATGGTATAACTTTTATTTAAGGTACCTGTGATGGTAGGCAAAAAACCTGCATTACCCGGTGTATTGTCATTTAATGCTTGCTTTTCTCTTTTCTTAGAAATCTGAATCGAATAATGATTTTGCAACCCTAATTGAATGGATTCCTCTAAACTTAAAAGTTTTTGTGCCGAAACTGAGCTATAAAAAAAGGTAAATAAGGCGATTAAACAGAGGTAAAGAAATTTCATAATAAAAGGTTTTCGATTGATCAATAACAAATTTAATGATTTTGATTAAGATTTCTATGCCCAATCCCTATAAGTACCCATAGTATAATTTGAATCCTTTTTTTTAATTTGCAACATGTCGATGCTTAAGGTTCATTCCATCATTATTTATCCGATTAAATCTTTGGGAGGCGTTCATGTTTCCCAAATTACCGTTGAGCCAGCTGGCTTGCAGTATGATAGGCGTTTTATGTTGGTTGATTCTGCGAACAAGTTTATCACGCAACGAACTCGACCTGAATTAACTCGTTTTCAATTAGAAACTAAAGGAGGAGGTTTTCAAGTTTTAGACTTATCGACTCAAAGCACAAAATATCTCGATTTTGAACCTCTGTTGGGTTCAACAGAAGAAGTTCAGATTTGGGATGATCGAGTGATGGCATATGAAGTCTTGGATGACTGGTCGGTTTGGTTTACGGAAAAATTAGGTCAACATGTTCGGCTATTTCAACTATCTACGAGTTTTACTCGGGCCACAAATCCTGCATATCATACAGAAAAATCCAAGATAAGCTCTTTTGCGGACTCGCTGCCCATATTATTGTGTTCTGAGGCTTCTTTTAAATATATGGATTCCCTTTTGGATCAGCCGCTGGATTGGCGTCGATTTAGACCCAATATCATCGTATCTAATCAAATGGCATTTGAAGAAGATACCTGGCAAGAAATTTCGATTGGAAGTGACGTGAAATTGTTTGGTGCTAAACCTTGCGCTAGGTGCCAACTAATCAACGTAAACCCCAATGACGGAACCTCAGATTCAACCATATTGAAGGCTTTATCGCAAACTCGAAAATTTGAAAATAAGGTTTACTTTGGTCAACAATTTGTTCCTATCTCTCTAGGCGAAATTAAAATAGATGACCTGATCAATATTCATAAACTCAAGGATGCGATTTTTTAAAACCTTGCATTTTTTAAGTGTTGACGTCGTTTTGGGTGCTTGCCTTTTTCAGTGTTTATTAACGACCATTTTTCTTCCGGGCCAATTTCCCCCTTTCAGTGTAACCCTTGCCTTAGCTTTTGCGGTTTGGACTATTTATTTAGTAGACCGTTTGATTGATAATCAAAAGCCTATTCTTCATTCAACCCTTCATGACTTTCACCTTAGACATGCATTTAAAATCAAGTACTTAATTATAGCCAATATTTTAATCTTGTGTATTTTAGTTACAAATTTGCCTAAATACCTAATTATAATTGGACTACTCATTGGTTTCGGGGTACTTGTTTATTGGGCCTTATTGATTTTTAAACTTTTTGATCGAGTAAAGTTTATTAAGGAAATATCCACTGCCATTATTTATACCTTGGGAATTTTTATTTATGTTTATTTAAATGAGTGGGAGGCGCCTTTTGTGGTATTGGCCCTCATGACTTTCCTGTTTTTTTTATTGGTTTTACATAATTTAGTGTTATTTACTTTATTATCTAATTCAGGTCTTGAAAGGGATATGATGCTTAAGTACATAGAGGGTGTGTTTATTTGTTTATGGTTGGCTATTTTATTTTTCACCCACCTATCTGTTTTTTTGCTCCTGCCATTTTTAATTACTTTTGTTATACAACTTTGGATTCATTATATTTCTAAAAGTAAACAGTGGGCATGGGTAGGAGAAATTGCTTATTTTAGTCCCTTATTTTATTATTTATATGCGATTATTTCAACATAAAGAAGCTTATCGCGCATTGGGATTTCCTGAATTTCGTGCTTATGTGATTGGTAATACGTTTTTTACGATTGCCTTACTTATACAAGAAGTATTAATTGCCTATGAAATTTATAAAATCACCCACAATCCTTTAGCCCTAGGTTTAATTGGACTTGCGGAAGCTGTTCCTTTTATCTCATTGGTTTTGTTTGGAGGGCATTTTGCTGATAATCGTAATAAAAAGAGGATTATGCAGGTTACCCTATCCATTATTATTTTGGCTTCCTGCATTTTACTTTATTCTAGTAGCCAGTTGAGGTCTGGGGATTCTCAAATGCACATATATGTCATCTATTTTGTCATTTTTTTAATTGGCCTGTCCAAAGGTTTTTTTAATCCAGCAGCATCTTCTTTGAATCCGTTTTTAGTTCCTAAAGAAGTTTTTGCCAATGCTGCCACTTGGAACAGTTCGTTTTGGCAGTTTGGTTCCATTATAGGTCCCGGAGTTGCCGGATTCTTATACGCTTATGCTGGAATTGAAGGCTCATTATTTATTGTGATTCTGTTGCTGCTTGTCGTCATGATTTGTATCCTACAAATTAACAGTAGGCCTGTCCCGCCTAAAAATATTGTTCATGAATCTATTTGGCAGAGTCTTGCTGAAGGTATTTCCTACGTATTTAAAACAAAAATAATTTTATACGCCATTTCTTTGGATCTTTTTTCAGTTCTTTTTGGAGGTGTCATTGCTATATTGCCCATTTTTGCCGAAGACATTTTGCATGTAGGGGCTGAGGGTTTAGGGATTTTAAGAGCCGCTCCATCCATAGGAGCTGTGATTACGATGGTCACCCTTATTTATTTTCCTCCGCTGAATAAAGCTTGGCGTAATTTATTGTTGGCCATTGCTGGTTTTGGGGTAGCTACTTTGGTTTTTGCTTTGTCGACTAACTTTTGGCTATCTGTGACCGCACTATTTTTTACTGGGGCTTTTGATTCGATTTCAGTGGTTATTAGGCAGACGGTTTTACGTTTTTATACACCGGACGAAATGCGCGGTCGAGTTTCGTCGGTCAACGGCGTATTTGTGAGTACATCGAATGAGATGGGTGCTTTTGAGTCCGGGGTGGCTGCTAAATTTTTTGGCACAATTCCGTCTGTGATTATTGGAGGTTGCGTGACTTTAGTATTGGTCAGCATTGTCGCTATTAAATCTGGCGACTTATTTAATTTGAATATTGAAGATGAATTAAAGGAACGAGATAAGAATCAGTAGAATTTCATTTTTCCTGAAGACCTATTTCTCCGCTTTCTTTCTTTCTTTTTCGTCTATTTTCGCCTGTTGGGCTTCTTCCTTTAAGCGCAATTTTTCAGCTTTTATTTTTTCTATTTCGTCTATTTTCGCTTGTTTAGCCTCTTCCTTAATCCGTAATTCTTCCGCGATTCTAAGTTCCTCGGCAATCCTAATTTCTTCTGCAATTCTAAACTCTTCAGCTAAGCGCAATTGAATTTTTTCAGCATATGGTTTTAATGTGGCCAACATGCTTTTTCGCGCATTTTGAGCCCATAATATTTCTTCTACTGCTTGAATAGGTGAGGCATTGATTCCTAACAACGGGGGCATCAACTTATAATAATGGCTTTTTAGTTTTTTTACTCCTTTTTTATTGGTGGATATTATTTCTTCCAAGTTGACATGAAATATAGCTACAACCCCATCCTCAGTACTACCTTCTGAAATCTCAAATGATTCCATCGAGTTCACCGGAATAGTTTGCACGCCCACCACATTTAAACCTTGATAATGAATGACTTTAACCTCATTTTCCGTTGCGGCCAAATATGAAATTCGATGATTGCCTGATTTACTAGCGAAAAAATCTCCTATGGATTGAAATATATTTCGTTTAGGTAAAGTTGTTACCGCTAAACTAAGCCAGTTGTTTGGCATTTCTGAATTTAAAAAGGCCAACGATTTTTGCAATTTTTCACTCATCAGATCTGAATTTTTTGTTGAAATTAATGTAAAGCAAATGGATTCCCAAATTCATTAGGAACATTCATTATAAACGAATTTTAGGTTTAGGAAATTCAAAATACTGAGCAAATCCCTGGAACCAGCCATGAACTAATTCAAAGCCTGATCTATTTAATGAATAAATAATGTATTGCCCCTTTTTTTCTGCAAGGATAAGATTTCCCTGCTTGAGTAAATCCAAATGATGAGAAATACTTGGTTTTGACATTGAAAATTGCTTGGCAATTTCTCCGGCGTTTTGTGCACCGCCAATTAAAAAAACAAGTATCTCTCGCCGAGTTGGATCATTGATTGCTTTAAATGTTATTTCCATGGTTCAATTAAATATTTAAACGAATGTCTAAATATTTAATTGAATTTCCAAAAATAATTAGCTAAGATCTGATTTTCGATAGGCTTCCATCACTTTAATTTCACCCTCTTTGCCAGGATAGAAATTACCATGTTCCATTCCTAATACACCTTTATAGCCTTTTTTATCCAAATGCTTGAAGATATTCGCATAATTTACTTCTCCAGTGGTTGGCTCTTTTCTGCCCGGATTGTCGCCTATTTGAAAGTAAGCGATTTCATCCCAACATAAATCGATGTTATTAATCATGTTGCCTTCATTTTTTTGCATGTGGTACATGTCGAAAAGAATTTTGCATGATGGGCTTCCTACCGCTCTACATATTTCATAGGTTTGGTCTGAAAAGCGTAAAAATAAATCGGGTGTATCACTTAAAGGTTCCAACACCATCACTAATCCATGGGGCTCCAATAATTCAGCGCCTATTTTCAAACTGTCAATCACGTTTCCTGTTTGGATTCCAATAGGTAATTTTCTTAAAAAGTTTCCTGGGACAACCGTGCACCATTTCGCATTAACTCTTTTAGATGTTTCAATAGCGCTTTTACATGCTTTCTTAAATGCTTCTTTCCATTCTTTTGTACCTGTAGTCATGGTCAGTCGATCTGGAAATCCTTCGTGGTTTAAGACAAACACACCCATCGTCATACCTAATTTCGCCATCGTCTCACCTATCTTACTTTGTAATTCAGGTGTGCGTCCCATCATTCCATTATCTTCCATAGACCTAAATCCCATGTCATACATGAATTTCAATTGGTCTATCTCATCATTTCCAGCATGATTTTTAAACATGCCAAAATGCGGAGCATACAACATTTTATAAGGAGCCTCAGCTAAGGCATATAAACTTTTACTTTTTGTTGTGGATGCCAATGCTTGAGAGCCAACCCCAGCTGTTAATAAACTTCCACCAAGCATGTTGGCAAACGATCTTCGATTCATCTTATTTCTTTTTTAATGTTGCTAAATATTCGATTAAATTGGTAAATTCCTGTGTATTCATTTGATCCGCTAATCCTTCAGGCATCAGCGAATCCGGTAATTGTTTCATGGATTTCAAGGCTGACGTTTTGAAACTTTGTGTGGATCCACCAGGTAATTTCAACATCACATCTGTCTCATTTTTGGATACCACAACTCCCTGATAGGTATCTCCTGATTTAGTTTTAAGCTCATAAGTTTCATATCCAAAACCGATCCCCGCATTCGGATGTAAAATCGAAAGATAAAGTCCATCTCTCGACAATTTACTGCCTATTTCCGTCAGTTTTGGTCCAAAGTCAATGCCCTCATTATATACTTGATGGCACATAGAACATTGATTAATAAACGTTTTCAATCCGTCTTTGGCATTTCCACGGGTGGCTACAAGTTCAGTTAAGGCAGGGTGTTTATTGAGACTTGCCGACTTCTGAGAGGAGCTTAAATAAGTGGCAGCTTCCGCTTTGATGGCTTTTCTGGATGTTCTGCTGACTGATTCAACCACCGACGGAATGAATTTTTCAGGAACCTTTTTGTTTTTCAAAGCCTCTAAAACATAATTTTCACCCGCTAATGAATTTCCTAAAGATCTAGCCGATTCCCTTTGTATCGCTAAACTGAATTTATCTGAAGTCATTGCCTCGTTTAATAGGTTTATGGATTCGGTTTTACCTTGCCAACGAATACTTTCGATGATGGCTCTTTGTACCGTTTCATTTCCTGTTCTAAATGTTTTGTCAATTAATTCCGATCCACCTTTTAGCTTATAAATAATCTGGCCAGCTTTTCTAGTTTGCTTGCCATCAAGAATCATTTTAAGCAATTTTGGGTTAGCTTCCGTCAGTTCATATTTTTCAACCAACTCTAAAAAGTCTAACTCATTGCTTGTTTTAGCCATCAAAGCTAATAACGTTTTCTTAGCTGCAGGATTAGATTGTAGAACTTCTAATTTAACATGTCGCAAGGCAACTAATTGGCTTGCAGGATCATTTTTGAACCGATTGGAAATCAGGTCGACCAGCAAAGTATGCTTGCTTTCTCCTGGAATGAAATCTAGGGCTCTGAAATAAGCCAACTTTCCCTTCAAAATTCCATCGGCTTTAATCAGTTCCGCCATATATGGAAGGGCTTTCTCACTTCTTGCACGCCACATTACATCATTGAATCCCGTAGGCTTTGCGGTCAAGGTTTTAATGGATTCTAAATAATGATCCAACCTGTTTTCCCAAACGCCGTCAGCACCAATACCTAGAGCTTCTAAAGCCCAACGATCCTGACCATTGTGTTGCAAGGCTAATTTTGTCCACATCTTATCCGCATTTGGACTTGAATTATGTCGTAAGGCAATGGCCAATTCTCTCCTTACCTGTGGATCAGAATCATCCACTAATTTATCCCCTAACTTTTTCCATTGGCCAATCGGAAATAATCGGCTCATCGCACGAATGGCTGTCATTCGAATATCAGGATTAGCATCCTCTGCCGCTTTTTGAATATAATCAAAACCTTTTGGGCTGTTAGCTAATAACCAAAATGCCCTAGCTCTAAATCTTGGATTTGAATTAGTTGTAAAGCTATTTTCAAGAACCTTTGTGGCCCCTGCACCTAGTTTTTGCAATTTCCGATATGCTAAATACCTCGTTTCTAAATTGGGGTTTTCGAGGCCGCTTAATGCTAGCTCAGGTGTAGATAAATCTAATTTTGCAACCTTGTAAGGGTGATTTTTAGGTGCGATTCGATAGATTCTTCCACGCGTTTGATCTCCCGCTTGATGCCCACCTACCCCTGGATCGTACCAGTCGGCCACAAAAATGGAACCGTCCGGTGCCACACAAACATCTGCAGGTCTAAACCACTGGTCATTTACTCCTTGGACAATATTTAAAATTTCTGCGGAATAACCGGCTCCATTATTTTTAACAGGATAGCTTCTTAATACATTCGGTCCTGCATCGCAGTGGATAATTTGATTTTGGAATGCCGCAGGCAACAAGTTTCCTTCGTAGACCAAAATCCCTGTAGGGGAACCTGAACCCGTTTGCAATAAATTAGGCACGACACCTGGGTCGTTTAGATGCCAATGTCTTTTAGGTATTTCGGGTTCGATGTTGGTCCGATTGACTTGCCAACCATCATTCGTGATTTCATCCTTGTATCCATAGTTGCCGTATGGAAAAACATGGTTAATTCTTACTCCTTTGTTTCCATCATCATCATTATCTGATTGCCAAAGAGCACCATATGAATCAACAGCCACTTCAAAGTTATTTCTGAAATTATGTCCTAAACATTCTACTTTGCTTCCATCTAAATTGCAACGAAAAACCATTCCCTGCTTGTATTTGTTGGGTCCAATAATATCCCCATCTTGGTCTAATACAGGTTTTCCTTTAGCATCTAAAAGTTGTTTTCCCTCATTTCCAAAGTTGAAATACAATTTTCCATCTGGGCCAAAAACAAACGCATGCGCGCCATGATCATGTTGTTCACCTCCAATTCCTTGAAATAAAATTTCTTTGCGATCTGCCTTTCCATCCCGATTGTCATCAAACATTTTCCACATGTAAGGACTTTGAGCGACGATAACCATGGAATCTAACACCGCGATTCCTAAGGGTGCATTTAAATCTGGAGATTGGTAAAAGATTTTTCTAGAATCTGCGACCCCGTCACCATTAGTATCTTCTAAAATTAAAATCTTGTCTCCGGCGGGGTTGCTTGGATTTCCCGTGATGGCAGGCCGATAATTATACGCCTCTAATACCCAAATTCTACCTTTTGAATCGATGTCAATGTTCGTAGGATTTTGCAACATAGGTTCTGTTGCGAAAGTGGTGATTTCTAAATCTGGATGAATTTTTAATCCCTTTAATGAATTTTGGGTTTCTCTTTTTTGAGAATCAGTTAATGAATCTAACAGATTTTGTCCCCAAATGGTTTTTTGATTTTTGTTAAACGCTGAGCTGATTGCAAGTACCCCAATTAATAGTATACTAGGAAAAAGCCATGACTTTTTAGCGAATTTATTCATGAGTTTCAATAGGTTTATGTTGTATTAACCTAAATTTCTATGAATTCTATTTAATATCCTACTCTGAAGGAAAATTTATTGAATTATTTGAATGAAAAACGTAAAAAATCGTTGATTTTTTTTCTGAAATTCAAGTACTTGAGTAAGGTTTTTGGGGAGATTAAGTATTCTTTTGCTAAGGTCTTTGCCTGTTTCCAATTCGATGGATTTTGATAGGCTAGGGCTTTCAAGAAAAAGGCTAATTTTCTTAAGTAATTTTTTTGGTTTCTCCTACTTTGAACTTTCAATAACAAGTATTCGTAGATGATATTATGAATGAGCGCCTTGTATTTTAACTGAGTATGTTCATTGATTTTTGAGTACATGAAAATTCGGTTATTTAAAAACAACTCAGATTTTACGCTATCCGTATAACTCATGCCCCCTTCGTTCTTTCGATAAACCGACATGATTCTGTCTATGTAGCCAATGGGTCCTTGTTCCGCCAAAATTACATAGAGGGGGATATCGCCACTTTTAGATTTCAAAAACCATTCGGGTAATGTTTGGACATATTTAGCGCGCATCATCACACTGGCGGTTGCCATAAACCAGGTCTCTTTTTCGCCCAAAAAATCTGCTGAGTGTACCCATTTTTTTTGATCAGGTTTGTTGATCAATTGAGGTGCGAATCCGCTGCCATCCTCGAAAACGATTTCGGCATTATGAAAACATGCCGAGGCGTTTGGATTGGCATCTAAAAAGTCGACTTGCGTATAAAGTTTTTGTGGATCGGTCCAATAATCATCGCCTTCAATATGCACGATATATTCTCCTTGACACTCAAAAAAACAATGCAGGAAATTGATTTTGGCGCCCGCATTTTTGGGGCGGATAAAAGCTTTTATTTTTTCAGGAAATTGTTCCGCATATCTTTTAACTATTTCTGCGGTTTTGTCTGGCGAACAATCTTCGCCTATTATTATTTCATAGGCAAAGTCAACTTCTTGATTTAATATGTTTTGCAAACAAGTATCTAAATAATTTTCATGGGCATACGTGATCAGACAAATGCTCACCTTGGGTTTTAAGGGAACATCATGACCAGGGTATACTTGATTATTTAGGTAGGAGAAATTCATTTTATTTCTTTAAAACTGCATATCCAACTCCACTTTGACCAAAATGATTTCCATTATAAAATAAGATTTTCTCGTCAAGATGATCGATAACTAACGGGTATTCGATCATTTCATAATCCCAATCGGACGAATTTTCACTGACATCAATTCCCGCTTCAGCGTCCTTTCGGGTCCATTCGATTCCATCCGCGGATTCAGCGTAATAAATTCGATAAGAGCGGTTTCGATTGGTTCTATAATCAGTTTTGGCTCGGGCAGAAAACCACATCTTGTAGATTCCATCTTCAATAATGACTGAGGGCCTAGAAATCCCTCCTTCAGTTGAATCTCGATATTCGATGGCAACTTTCCCCTCTCTTTCCCAATGAATTCCATCGCTTGATTCAGCATATTTTATATGATAGCTAGGCTCCATTAAATCCCCATCCTTGATCCAATGGGTACAATTTAAGTACCATACTTTAAATTTTCCTTCATGCATGAGAAAACAGGCAGATCCGTTGAAATACGGTTCAGTGGCCGTCGTGCTTATGATGGGACCTTCAAATTTTTTGGTAAAATTGATTCCATCTGCTGAGGTGGCTAAACCTAAAGCATTGTGATAGGGGATAGTATTTCTTACGGTCCAACCAATGTAATAAAGCCATTTTTCAGGACCATTTTTTAGGAACCAAGTAGGCATTATTCCACAATCGTCAAAAGTGCCCGGTTGGCCCAATGACAAAATAGGAGTTGGGTGAACGTAAATAACTTCGGATAGATTTCGAGGGTTTAAATCGATGAAGGAAGCCTGACATCTTCCCTTTTCATCTCTCGCCGAGTAATATAGTCGGAGTTTATCTGGATCGCTATTGTCC
>Ga0114967_10004088_pt1 | contig 11837 bp, 8 predicted proteins | sample M_130628_MF_Meta_FD_92639 | JGI IMG/M metagenome (GOLD analysis project Ga0114967, IMG submission 92639) | Freshwater microbial communities from Lake Montjoie, Canada to study carbon cycling - M_130628_MF_MetaG | ecosystem: Environmental > Aquatic > Freshwater > Lake | place: Lake Montjoie... | reverse complement strand
TAGGAATGTCGGGGCAGCTGCAGACTTTGTAAAGAAATGGGTGACCGACTTGATGGATAACAAGGTGAGCCTGAGTCAGTTACTGCTGACAAAGAGTCTGAGATCGGAATACAAGTCGGCAACTCCGCCGGCCCATAAGATACTGGCGGATCGCATCAAGGAGAGGGATCCGGGACACGCGCCGGCCTCGGGAGAACGGCCCTCTTTCATTTACTTCAAGCCGCCAGCTGGGTTTACAGGAAACCAGGGAGAGCGAGTGGAGACACCGGCCTTTATGAAGGCTAACAACCTCAAGCCGGATCCGTTGTTCTATGTGGAACATCAGTTGGAGAGTCCGATTGGCCAGTTGTTCAGTATTCTCATTGATCAGCTGCCGGGGGCACGGCCGCCTCCGCAGGGCTGGTCGGCTGATCCGGAGATTCAGACGGTTGAGCGTGAGCGATATGCTCGTGACTACTTGTTCAAGCAGGCAAAGGAGAAGGGCAAGAATACACTGCTGACGATGTGGGGTCTGACACAGACGGCCAATCAGAGCATTCCGATTGCGCAGAGTATTGTATCACGAGCAAAGACAAAGGCGTCAGTTGCTGCAGCAGAAAAGGCTCAGAGAGCGCAGCCGAGAGCAGATTCGCTATTTGAGGACAGACTGCTTGTTGCAGCAGTGAAAAAGGAGAAGAAGAAAGGCAAAGCGACAATAGAGAAGTCGTAAATGTACGGTACACAAGTTACAGTCGTTCCAAAACAAGATCAGATTGCAACGTTAGCTGAGTGGGAGTCGATTGATCATTACCGGTCTCTTATTGCAATGTCACCCATTAATGCAAAAGCACGGCAGTATCCTTACATACCAGCAACTGAAACAAATCCTTCTAGTTTTTTACTGGTCTCCTCCGTTCCGATTCAGGGACCATTACAGTTAATTTATATGGATGGCTTGTCTGATGCTGGATTGCCTCATACACGTGGTACCAAAGGGATTGTACTGCCTGTATTTGATTTATGGAAACCGAATGGCAAGACAATGACACACGAATTGGTGCATTTATCACAAAAACAGTATCCTGAGAGATGGTTTAACTGGTATAAGAAATATTGGGGGTTTCGTCAGGCAACGACGGAAGAAAGGCGATCTGTACCGGTAAAGTGGATGGATCGTCGCAGACTTAATCCTGATCGGTTGATTGATGAATTCGTCGTTTGGAAAAATCAGTATATGCCGTTATCTGTTTTTACAAGTGAGGAGACTCCTGATTTAAGATATTGTAAACGTGGATTCTGGGATCTGAAGATGACGCAGTGGACGTGGGAAGCACCTCCCGGTTGGTCAGAGGTCTTTACTACAGGGATTAATGATGAACACCCTCACGAGATTTCTGCGCACTGGATTGATGGATCTGCGGGTGCAGCAAGAAAGGATTTCTTTCGTCTCAATCCTATTTAGATAGAGCGATGAATGCCGCTACTGAAGCTGAAAAGAAAGAGGAAGTGAGAGCAAATGTAAATGAACAGGCAAAGGTTATAAAAGAGGCTGCAGCTGCAAATGCTGTAAAAGCTGCAAATGCTTTGACCGCAAATGCTGGAACAGACCCAGCTGCAACTCCTGCTCCTAATGCGACCACAGGTATAGTTGTAAATATTAATACAGGCAAGAATACAACTCGTAAGAAGAATTCCTCAAATTCGACAAATTCAGCAAATACGAATGGCACACGGAACACAAAATCAGTGAAGGCTGCCAATGCTCCTGCCAAGAATGCAAATGCCAATGCTAATGCTCCTGCCAAGAATGCTAATACAAATGCGAATGCCAATACAAATGCAAATGCGAATGCCAATACTAATACAAATGCCAATACTAATACAAATGCCAATGCTACACCTAATAACGCAAATGCCAATGCCAATGCCAACACAAATGCCAATGCTACTCCTAATAACGCAAATGTCAATACTAATACAAATGCGAATACTACTCCTAATAATGCCAATGCTAATGCCAATGCTAACAGGGCGAAACTAGCCTCATCTGAACTTACAATTCCATTTGACAACTTTGATCGTTACAATACAGTATGGAAGATGTGCAAGATGGAACTTTCCAAATTCAAGGGAATCGCTGATCAAAACAAGGGATCTGATCTTTCAGTCGTTGAGGATACCGAGTCTCCTGGCAAATTCACTCTCAAAAGTCCTACTGCTGATGTATTAAAGGTATTGTCTCCACTTGAAGTCTTAAAGCAATTAAACTTATTTCGGTACCGTGACTTACTGGAAACAACCAAAACAAAAGAGTTTAGTAATACTCTTGATTTCTTTCACGAGATTGAAGCAAATCGCGAATATCACGCTCGTGCTTGCTTAGCTCTTTGTTGTTTAGAAGAACCCGATGTAACAGTTGATGATGTAAAAGATCTTAAGGTATCTAATTTGGAAGTAATGGATCGCAAGGTGTATGAGAAAAACAAGTCAGGAAAGCCTTTTTCATCATATGAATTAACATTTTTAGTAAATCCTTTAATGGTGTCATTGGCTCAGTGGGAAGTAGATGCTGAATGGCTGGGTACAGCACTCTATCAGGAGAAGTACACCAATGCAATTCTAACTGACAAGAATTTTCCAGCTCATTTGATTCTACTTTCAAAATATGTAGAGAATGCAAAAGAAACTGTTATGAAAAAATACCCTGAATCACTTTTAATGAATTATGCATATTTCTATCCTCTTATATTAACTCCTACAGGAGATGAGCCAAGAGCAATAGAAACTACAGAACCTGAAGATGAATCTGTCACAAGTTCAAATACCGCTTCTCAGTAGACACTCGATCCTCTCAGATGTACGATGCGAGTGAAATAGGATTGGACTGGCAGGGATCTCTACAGAGTCTCTCTGAAGTTCCAACTAAACCGTGTTCTTATCTTTCCATCGACGGCAAGATAAAAACACACACCGGCAAGGCTCGCTGTCGACTTACAATTGAAGATACTTTAGTCGATGGCACATTTGGCAAGCTAAACTGGGCAAAACGTTCCGTAAATATAGAAAACGATTCACAAGATGTTCTTGTAAAGAAACCAGTTCAACAAATACAAGGTATGCAAGAAGCTGTCATACAGTGGATGTGTTATAATTCATTAAAAAAGTATAAATTATCTCAGCATTGTCCAAAAGTCTATGATCTATTTACATATAAAAATAGCTACTGGTTTACGATGGAACCCGTCTATTCTGCGCCAATCTTTGAAGTCTATCTACAGTCTATTCCTTGCTGGAACCAATCTCATTCATCAAACGGCATAGTAATTCTAAAAATTCTAGCGCAGATTGCAATGTGCTGCTGTATACTAGAATCTGATATTGGATTTAATCACCGAGATCTCAAACCTGACAATATTCTTATTAAGCATACTGACATTCGGCCTCATACATCCATTCTAGGTGATCTACAGATCTCTGTTTCTCCATCTCCTACAGCTGTTCTGGTAGATTTTGGCTTTGCTTGCCTAGGTCCTGGAACACGTCCTTGGATCGAATCAGGAGGACAAATCTTGTCTCCTCTTGATTCGTGCCCGAAAGTGGGACGTGATCTATTTATTATCTTTGTATTTTTACTGTGGCGTGAAGATGTGCGAGCATCCTTAACTCCTGAGCATTTACAGTTTTTCAAAGAATCATTACATCTAACAAAAGATCGCTGGTCTAAGATGATGTCAATGACACGGAATCCAAAAGAGTGGATCTATATGCTGATCACAGATAAAGAGTTTCATTGCCCAGCATTAGATTCACGAGTCTGGTTAACAACGTGTTCAACTGCTTTTCCTGAAGTCGTATCAATTAAAGTCCAGTCATCCTCAAAGATTGTTGCATAATCTGTAGGACCGGTAGGACCAAACCACCTATTCGGCGCGCAGATTACACGACTCTTATGTTGTAAGGGATTTAACCAGGCTGCCCACCAACTGTAGGATGAATTTGATAGAATTAAATGCTTGAATTTCGCTAGAGTAGCAAAATCAACTAGATTATTTCCTGAGATAATTTGATCCCCTTCTTTTGCTAATGTATTGGCAACCCAGATAGCATCATCCGTTACCCAACACACTCTTGTATATCCAGTTTTCTGCTGAATATGTAATCGTGCACCTTCAAAATACTCATTTGTAGTGACAACGTGAAAGTCAACCGCATTTAGATAATCTCCACGACGCACGTGCGCACCAATCCAGGCCTCATCAGGATTTACCTGAACCTCGTCTAATGACTGATTCGCTTCAACTGAAAGCCAGAGAGGAATATGAAAAAGTTCCCGAACTTCTTCTTGTACCGCCTTAAAAAATAAAGAACTCTGAAAGTATCCATTTAGCTTGTAAAAAGGAAATCCTCGGACAGGAGCTGCAAGTTCCTTATAGGCAAAATCTTGTTCAGTCATTGTGTGCCATTTGATTGTTTCAAAACTTTTCTTTTCTAGAAGCGCAAATTTATGCTGTGTATCTTTAAAATACGTATCCCAGAGGGGCAAACGATCGTGACGGCAATTCCAGACTCGAGGAAAACAAAGTTCAAGCGAAAATCGTTTAGCATAGGCAAAGCCTGCAGCGATCTGAAAGAGTTGATTACCTAGACCGCCTTTAAGTTCAACCGCTAGCAGAGGAAATCCCATCTAGAGCATCTTTGTTAAGATAGTTTAGATAGGATGCTGGCACAAGGGCTAGCGCCAACGCAACCGCAAATCCCAACTCATTCAAGCGTGCGAACAATCTTCAGATCTATTCCTTCTACTCTTCCTCCTATACTTGAAGATAAATCAAAAAGACGAAAGCAGAATATTCCTAAAGCTGTTAAAGAACAACTATGGGTTCGTGATATGGGGTGTGTCTTTGAAGGAAAGTGTAAAGTCACATGGTGTACAAACAAAGTTACAGTCTTTGACTTTCAGTGTGGTCACAATATTCCAGAATCAAAAGGTGGTGAAACGGCCTTGCCGAATCTTCAGGCAATTTGTGCTAGATGTAATACGAGTATGGGTGACAGATATACAATTGATGAGTGGTCAAAAAAGCATGAAACGGTGGTACCGATTGTGAATATTCCTAAACCTGTGCCAATGCCAAAAAGCATCTGGCGTTTTTTCCGTTGCTTTAGTAGTAAGAAATGAAAGCCTATATTGTTGTACTTTTACTTCTTAAAATTTCAATGATTATCCAAATTATTCTTATTTTAGCAAGAGTGGAAGATGAAAATCATCTTGCTTATTTAATTTCTGACTTTTTATTTAAAACAACTCTTGGATTGTTTTTAATTATGTTTTTTTACATTAATGGATCATCTAATTTTGATACGTGGGATGAAGTCTTTATTGGATTTGGTGGCGTACTTCTAACCTTTGATGCCTGTTATACTGTATTTCCAAAAATCTTGAAAAAATTTGATATCTATTTCAATCCTTATTCATTTTACTTATCAAAGGTTCCCGAAACCAAGTAGGCCTAGTGAAATCGTGAAGGTTTAGGGCACGATCCATCAGGATTGACCGAATAGAAGACACGCCTAAGACCATATACGTCAATACACTTCTCCAGAAACTTCTGACAGATAGAGCAAGGGCGAGAGTGGCAAATGCTATCCTCATTGCAACCCTTTCCAGTGCGGAAGATATACATTGTTGCACCATTAAGAAGTTTGATATTACCCAACTTCTTAATGACGTTAATTTCGGCGTGAATGGTATTATACGTATATCCGGATCCAAACGAACGACCGCCAAACTGGTTCATCGCCGATGCGAGAACACGATTTCCCTTGCAGAGAATGGCAATGTGGCGATTGGTTTTAGTCAGATCTAAGCCATTATCAGGCGGAATGAACTGTCGCAGATCATCGATATTCTTAAATGTCGGCATTTTTGTTATAGATCGTGTAGGTACAGCGTTTAGTACTAAGGCCCACTTCAATTTTTGATATGATTTGCTACTTTCTCCTTTAATCTCTGTAAGTACTGTGACCAGCTGTGTAGAATTGCCTTTCTGTACTGCTCCATTACTGGTGGATTAGATATTAGATGCTGCATCAATGCTGCTGCGTGTTCCCAGGACTGAATTGTAATAAATGGAATAGATCCTTCAAATTGGTTTAGCCAGATGCTATTCGTGTCATCAGTTAGAAACAGCGGAATACATCCACAAGTGAGCGCTTCATAAAAGCGATAGGATTCCTGATTCTGGCCTCTAGGGCAGACGACAAACTTGGAACTTAGAAGAAGTGAGATATATTCTTCTTCTTTCATTTGCTGAGGACTATTCCAGTCATCAAAGAATCTTACAAATGAAGGTTGTATGGCATTAAGAATCTGCATAGAGTCCTTGCGACCTTGCCAATTTGTGCCGGCAAATGACCAGGTAAAATCACGAAAAGGAAGTTCAGGTGTTAACGCATAAGGCGAATCGCGACCACCTTGGTATTTACGATGGTAGCCGAGAGGAAGAATCAGAACCTTTTCTCTAATTGCTTGAGGAATGTCGGCACGATCATAAAATCGTAGAACACGAGTGACTTCAGGCCAGGCATAGAAGTGAATGGGATCATTGAGAAACTCATCGGATAGATGTAGAATCTTAAATGTCTTACCTCTTAAGCGTAGCATACTGAGCCACGCCAGTTGTTCGGCCCACTTTGTCTTGATGACGACCGCAATGATATCATTATCGTCTTCTAGAGTGTCATTTATTTTTACAGATTCAATTGAAAAGGTGACCTTGTTAAAAATATCTTGAAGCCAATTTGCCTCGTAGAGTGTCTCATTCTTAAGACCAACTGAGTCGAGAGCAACAAATCGTGGGCCTTCACGCTTTACTGCAAGAGGAGCAGGCACAGGAGCAGGAGCAGGTGCATTTGTAACAGCACCCGCTTCTCTCAGATGTTGAGAAACAAACTCCTCCTTAATTTCCTTAATTTCAGGTTCATCTTGCTTTGGCATTACGAAAGGCAGACCTTTCATTACTGCATCAAGCTCTGTAAAGGTTGCACTGATATCTAGAGGAACATTTATATTCATCTGACTCTGGATTTCTTCAGATGTGAAGCGCTCATCGTTATTCCATAGATCACTATCAAAATTATCAATGCGACTGAAGTTATTAAACTCTGCCTTTTGGTAAATCGGGTCATTATCTTGAGATGCACCAGCAACCATCGGATCAACTACATACAGATTCATTCTCTCTACAGGATTGCAAATCATATGATCTGCGCTTGTCCAGTATCCATCGTGGTCTAGAATGGACTCAAGAATCTTTGCTGCGCCAGCACGACTGAGAACATAGGCGTACGCACAGAAATGAAAATATCGTGTAGGTTTCGGTTGCCCAAAGTGCTGATTAGGTGTTACACGAGCAAGACCAGGTCCTACACGTTCTAGAGTATTGACAAAACCTGCACGATTCGGCGGCAATATACCACCTAGGTAGACGCAATCCCAGCCATCAGGTAAATGAGGGTAGGCTACTTTCCAGGCATCTATCCATTTAGGATCAAGACGCGCATCATCTTCCAAAATAAGATAGGACTGAATTTCAGCGGGCTCACTAACTAGATTTGCCCAAACACGCATATGACTCAGAGCGCAGCCCATCACGGCCTTCTTCCAGAAGAAATCATTCGGTTTGAACATCCGAGTTAAACTCGGTGTTAACTTCAGCTTCTTACCGTCAAAGGCAGGAATACGCCGCACCCCTCCTTTTAATGATGGGTGATACGCAATAAAATTCTTGAGGCGATCTGAGCGCCGATCAAGATTAATTACATAGGCGTCATCTATTCCATCAACAAGAGGTTGATGTGTCTTATACTGTCCTCTATGCACATAGACTGACTGGCCGTTGTGAAAGGTATCGCGTGCAGATTTATCAGCATAGACTGAATCAAGAGGTAGACGAGCAACTAATAGACGGCTACTCAAAATACTTAGAATACTCTGATCGTGACGGTGGCCATAGGGCCGACCATCAGGGAGAACACCAGACCACTTATCACCTACAATTACTGAACGTTCTGTTGACCACTCATAACTCTCGTCAAATAAACGACGCGCTGCAGGGTGACCAGCAATGAATGCAACTAAGCCGCCGACAACTTGCTGTCCTTTCTTCTCAGCATCTGTAACCTCTAGAGCCTTACAGAAATCTGAATGACACCATTGCTCATTTGTTTGACGACTATCTTCAAGGAGGCACACACCGACTTCCTTAGCCTTGTTGAGCCACTGTTGCGGCCAGCGGAGAGTGACACTTCCTGCATCTGTGTAGAGTACGAGTTTGCCGGCAAGTGTAGGATCATTTACAAGTGTTTTATAAATCCAGATTTTCCAGGCAAAATGCTGAGGCTCCCAGTAATCTGAAAAGTTATCAGGTACATCAGTAGGTAAACGAACAAATTCAACCAGATCCTTGTAGGCCTCAGATGTAAGTTGAAGTGCAGTTTCACTTACGTCAGCGCCGACATAGACACGGGCTACTAGATTGGGTACAGTTACACGATGACGGTTAACTGACTGAATCCAAAGTTGCAGAGATGGCCAAAATCTCTGAGTTGCAGCTGTTACACAGATAAGAGTATTCAATACAGTAGGTACAACAGTCACAGGCGTAGCCACAGTCACAGGTGCTGTAACAGACGCAGCAACGGTCACAGGTGCAGACACAGTCACAGGCGCAGCCACAGGTGCTGCAACAGGCACTTCTAGCTTAACGACATAGGGAGCCACATCACCCTCTCGTTTCTTTTGTAACTCCAGTGCCTCCTTTGTAGTCGTAGCACCCAGAAACGGTGGCAATTTTAATAGTAAGTCCTTACGGTTCGCAATTGTAACAAATCGCTTAACGAGTTCAGCAAAGTTACGCCGAACGAGATCGCGGCTATAGGAGGAGAGTGCAGGCGTTGTCGCAATCTTCTTCCAGGCTTCAGGGTTTGACTCGACGGCCTGAACAAGTAGAAGTAAGTCTTCAGGAGTTTTACAGTTATTTGCATTGAGAAATCCCTTAGAATCAAAGTCACGCCCTACCTTCGGATCACCCCAATAGATCGGAATACATCCAGCAGCCTTTGCGTGTAGAATCTTTTCAGTTGTATAGCCCGAAGCAGACTCATTTTCATAGGCCAAACAGAATCGATACTTCTTAAGAAACTCGTGCTTCTTGAGTTCACCACCGCCTCCACCGAGCCCAGCAAAAATGACATCGCCGACGTTATTAAAGAGGCGACCTGCACTATCTACAGGCTTGTACTGATTGAGCGTTATAAATGCCTGATTTCTTACAGGATTCTTAGGATTTGTTACAATGAAGGAACAAAACTTAGAACGACTATCATATGTTTCAGCGCTTCCTTGCGTACAGCTGTCGATGGGTAGAGGTAGAGGATTTTGCATCTTGACCATATTCGCACCGAACCAGTCAATCTCAAACATCCAGAGGGGCATTCGTAAATAGGAATCATTTGATATATCAGGAAGCATATATCCAATATTGAGTTTGACAGATGGTTCATTGATTGGAGGAGAATTTTCTGCAGTAAAGTGTGCCTTGGGCCACTCGGCAGGTAAGCTCTTCCAGTCATCACCGAAGGGTCCAAAGATAACAAGATCAGGCTTTGTACCTGTAGGTAGTGATGCTTTTGAGTACCCACGCACAGCTACGTTTTGGTGTCTTAGAGCAGTATCAAGTGCTAATAGAAATACATTATAGGTCTCATTGAATTGATCCCACATATTCATAAAAAGCACAGTAAACTCGGAGTTTACAGTCGGTATAGAAGATTTAGCAGATGAAACGGGTAGTAATTGAATTACTTTACTAGGAGTTGCAATAGGCATAGAAGATCTACTAATCAATCGTTCGAGAGCAGCACCCCATCTAGTAAGTTGACTCTGAGGATGATACTTTGTTAAAATTGCCTTACGAAGTTCAATCAATCCTTCTGTACTTTTACAGTAGGAGACTCCAGATAAATCAAAGAGAACCTTATGTAATGCAGTCTGTGCACCCTTTACAGAGTTTCCATCATAGTATAACTGATCAAGACCATTACCTAGTTCACGTAAGGATACATTATTATGAACTACAGGTATACCGACCCAGGCAGCTTCAAGATTAAACATCTTAAGAGGGATAAATCGGCTATGACTGAGTATAACTGAATGAGGCTCGTGAACCCAGTCAATGACACGCTGGCGACCAATGAAATTAAAACTGATATCAGGTACATTACAGTGCTTCAAGACATTTTCAGTAAAAAACTTATTTGTCTTGATGAAATCGGAATTATGAATGACAACTCGTGATACGGGTAATTTCCTCTTAAGTTGTGCATAGCGCGTGATGACCATCGGCAGAGTACACGATGAGGAATTGCTCATATTTGTTTCACTCACGTGGATTGTCCACTCTGTTTGCTTAGACACTAGATCATAGACTTGTGACCATACGGGACTCTGAGTTGTTTGTCTGTGTGATTCAATAATATCAGGTGTCCAGATCCACGGTACAACTTCAACCGTTATAGATGGATAGAGAGTCTTGATATATTCAATATCGTCTTCTTTATTATACAGATCAGCAATCCAGATTGCGTGGACGCCTTCTAGGTTACGACCTTCGGGTCTGGCAGCGTAGACTGAAAATTCAAGATCTGAAAATAAAATAGGCTTCCGACAATACCACACACAGGTTTTACAAAGACGAGGTCTTTCATTTGGAGTCGTGTTAAATGCAATTTCAATTAGTAAATCTAGTGGCTGTTCCTTTGCGATATAGGACTCTAGAAAATAGCGCTTGGGTGCATTTGTCTTAAATTCAACAGTGTCATCCCACCAATCAGCATTTTCTTGCCGATGAATAAAAATGACTTCGTGGCCGAGACTTTCAAACACTTTTGCTACAGCAAAACACGTGTTCGTTTGGCCAGAACTGAACATTGAGTGTCGGAGATCTGTAGTGATACCTACACGCATACTTCTTACTTCTTTTCCAAGAAAGAAGAATGTGTTTAACCCGCACAAGGCGGCTCTAAAGACCCGCACAAGGCGGCTCTAAAGACCCGCACAAGGCGGCTCTAAATTTACTCTAGTAGAGTAGGTATACAATGGAAGGTGCCGCAGGAAAAAGAAAAGATTTAATGGATAATATTAAGGCGCGTCTAAATTCAGGAGCCTACAATCGTGATCGTTTTTTTAAGAAAAACGAAAAGGATCTGAAAGCCAAGGTCAAGTTCTTTGAGGATAAGAGAGCCAAGGGTGAAATGAAGCCTTTTATGGCTCCACGGTACGAGCAAGCCAAGGCGATGTTGGCGCAACTTCAGGGCGTTGCTGGTGCAGCTGCTGGCGCTGCTCCTGCTGCTGCCGCTGCAGTAAATGAATCTGTTGCAAATCTGAATGCGCCTCTTAATTTACTGGCCCCTGCTCCTTCTCTAGCGCCCGTTGTAGCAGCATCTGCTCCTAGAAAATCTAGAACGATGAAAAAGAAACCGAATGCCGTACCTGCTACAGTAGGTGAGCGTCCGGCGGGTTTTCAAGAGCCTCTACGGATTCGTATTCCGACTACAAGACGTGGTCGGCCGAAGACGGTCCGTAACTCATTAAAGGTTGCAGCACCCTTGTCTACATTTGCGCCTCTGGTAGCTCCTGGTGCCAGATTATCAGGTATTCCTGAAGTAAATGAATCTAAGCTAAAAAATACGCCGCTCTTTGTTCCAGGTGTTGGCGTGAATGCTGGATCATTGAGCTTTTCAAATGTTCCTCCTGCAGCTGCTCCTGTTGCGTCTGCAGTCGCAGCCTATAATCCATT
>Ga0114967_10004084_pt1 | contig 11841 bp, 6 predicted proteins | sample M_130628_MF_Meta_FD_92639 | JGI IMG/M metagenome (GOLD analysis project Ga0114967, IMG submission 92639) | Freshwater microbial communities from Lake Montjoie, Canada to study carbon cycling - M_130628_MF_MetaG | ecosystem: Environmental > Aquatic > Freshwater > Lake | place: Lake Montjoie... | reverse complement strand
GCCATCTTTCCATCTATGCCAGACTTCATCTTTCCGTACTTTAGACGAAAACTATTTATTTCAGAGACGGGGTGGTCAGACATGATCCAAGCAAGGGCTTTCTTTTTCCCCATATCTTTGACCATCGCATCTAAAAACTCTAGCTGTACCTTTTTATTGGCAGACTGAGTTCCGCCTTGCCACAAACCACCACTCTCTGGATTTACACCAGATATAGTTCCGGTAGATAAATAGTTTTGGAAGTTCTTAGCCGCTATAAACCAGTTATCTCTGGCGGTAGTCTGCGGAGACATAATCCCAGCCATTACGCTAAAGAGTATGCGATTGTCAATTTTCTTTAACTCAGGAATTACTGTGGCAGTTTCCTTGAATGAGTTCTTTATATCTTTGTCGTACCAATCTAAGCCCGACTTTTCTTGCTCTATCTGATATGTAACTTCTTCTAAAGCTTGATTAAATGCGCGATCAAAATCTTCCGCATTCTGGTAGCTTAACTTTCTACCAAAGGCATCCATTATTGATTTGTCAAAGTATTTGCCTATAGAGTTAACGGATGGTTTTCCCTCTAGACTAACCGCCTCATTGTCTCTAACAATTTTAAGGCTCATCTTCTCTTGAAGTTCTGGCCTTGTTCCTTGGTAGTTAACGGGAGCGTTATGGTTTAGGACAACCATCATGCCCATGCTTGGCACTGCGTAGCCGTCATACCCAGCATCTATAACGTTGGACTCAAATGTGTTTGAATCTCCACTTGAGGCGGCGCTGATGGCGTTCATTGCTGGGCCGGGGCCTAGAATGTTGTTAAATCTTTGCGTGTAAACGTTTGCCCCTAGTCCAGATTCTGGGACGGGCATCTCGCCCTTATCGTTCTCTATGTAGAAGTAGGCACGCTTTTTAATCCTTGGATCATCTGACATATCCAATCTTCTACGCTCGCCGCCACGTAAGCCTTCGCCATATTTGTCGCCGAGTAGTTTGTTTAAACTAGATTGTTTCCCATAGTGGACGGCATCATAGGTTTGTGCGTCTGGTTGCAACTTACCTAAAGTTACACCTTTTTCATCGCTCACCATTGCTTCATTCCACACCCACTCAGGCATCAATCCTGTCTTTTGTTCTGCAAAGACGGTGTCTTCTAGTTTGGCGTTGCGGTTTTTCTCCCCATACGGGCCAAAGTTAAGCCAACTGTTTTGACCTCGCGTTTCAGATGTCATAGCGCCACGGGCAAGACCTGTGTACATTTTGGCGTGTGCTTGCCACGCATTCTCTTCACCTCTAGCCCTGAAGCCAGCACCCTCTAAACCGTGACCAAAGGCATCATGCACCGCACGGAACAAATCATTTACTGTGACTGGATGCTCTTTGCCCTTTTGGTCTTTCCAGCGCAATCCCGTGTCTTGTAGCATGGGGTTATCTTGAATAGCAGCGCCAGTAATGCCTTCAGTTCCATAACCATCATAGGTTCCGTAAACTGCCATTTTTTTGTTTTTGCGCAGATCACGCATGGCATTAAAAGGATTACCCTTGTATGGGTCTGTATCGCCGTCAAAGAATGTAAATTTATAGCCAGCGTCTGTTAGAGCGTCATACTGCGCCCTTGTCTGATCTATCAACTCTTGATATGCCCGCTTTACCTTTGGATCATTAGGCGCATGCTCCATATCCTCATAAGCCTTTGCTATACGACTTGCCTTTTGTGGATATACGTAAGAGTAATTTGCTTGTGTTTTAAATGGTATGCCAGCACTCTTAGCGTAATTTTCTGCAACCTCAACTATTCTTGGGTCTGGCCCTGTTGCCCCTTCGATAGTTGGCGCACCTTCAAGCGGCGCAATGCCTCCATCTGGTAGCCGTCCTCTTCGTTCTCCTGTTCGTCCAATGGAGAGTTTTTCTGTTTCATTGCGACCTGTGCTGGGTCTTGCGGTAGGTTCTGTAGATCTAGTTTTTCCATCTTTCTCTCCTTTTAATTCGCCACGTTCTATCTTACCGAAGATGTCTTCTGCGGTTTGGAATCCAGCGCCTGTGATGGCATTTCTTAATGCTTCAAACAGTTGGTTTAAACGTTTCAATATTGCAGCAACCATCCCGGCGGGGCTGCCGTTGGCATCGAAGTCACCAAATGCATCTGCAATTGCTTCTTCTACTAGCAATTCGTTAAGCGCTGCATCAGACATAACGGCACGTGGGGGCTTGTCTGGATTGGCCTTATTCCATGCTGCTGGCTCTGTTTGGTTGATGTAAACATACCCGTCATAACGGGACATGACCTTGCCATCCACCTCGACGTTCTGGTTCTTTAGGTACTTCTGAATCCACTCACTCTTGGCTTTGTTTGTTAGGGCTTGCCACTGGGAGTCAGAGAAGAATCCCAAGTCTCTCAGAGCATGTAGCGCCTCATGGCGCATAGTCTGCACAGGGTTAGCGGCATTAGGATCTGATGGGTCTGGGAAAGCAACTTGGATAAGGCTGTTTAGATACGAGCCTTCTGCGTTGTTCTTGATCGCATTGACTATGTTTAAACCTACATTGCCAAGGCCAAACCTTTGGAGCATCGGCACCAGTCTCTTCTTGATCTCTTCAGCCTGATCAACAAACTCTGGGGATAGAGTCTCTGGAGTCTTGGCTTTTTTGATCTTGAAGCCTGTCGGGCCTCTGCGTCTATCTTGCTCTTTCTTAGCCTTCTCTCTAAAGAGTCCTAGCTTTTTATCATCGATAGCGGCTTGGATCTCCTCATCAGTCATCTGCGTGAGGATGGCATCCTGAGCTTGTGCGTTGGCTTTGCCTATCTCAGCATGGGAGAAAGTGCCAATGGATTTACCGTCCTTGGTGACGGTCAGCTTTTTCTTGATAATCGGCTTTTTAACTTCTGATTTGCGTGTTTTGATTGGAGCGGACAACTCTTCAATCTTGTCCAAGTTCTTTTGGATACGTTTACGCAGATTGGTAATCGCTCTCTCGGAGCGAGTCTTCTGAATCTCAAAGTCACGGGTCTTACCCTCGCCTTTAGCCACCATCTGGTCTAGATTCTTTTGAATCCTCTGGGTGGTTGCAGAGTCCTGTTCAATGCGTTTTAAGGCTCTATCTGCCAGCGCCTTGCTTTCGCCCGTCAATGTATCGATACGCCCTTGGGCTTTGTCTGCCGCAATAGTCTCTAGGGATTGACCCCTACCCTCACGCATGACATCGACTAAATCTTCTTCGCCTTCGACTACACGCTCTTGATTGATCTGGTAGCCAGCAGGCAGTGGCGTGCGATCAGGCAGGGTATCTTGCTCTGCGGGGGAGATGTAAGACTGGCTATCGCCAATGATGTTTAAATCTTTACCTTTGGCATAGTTTTCTGCCTTGGCACGTGTAGTTGCTGTATGTACAAACTTACCTGTGGCAGGATCAACAACCCTAAACACGGGCTTAGTGCTAAAGGTTAGGTCGCCGTTCTTAACGGCTGTGTCCAATAAGGCAAGAGCATCCCTATCGTTCTCTAAGCCTGTCGCCTCTTTAATCTCTTTGGCTATGACTTTTGGGTCTAAAGGCTTATTGTCAACACTGGCAAATTCAACGTTAACAACCTTGAGAGCATTGTCGTACTGCTTCTGGCTAAAGCGAGTAGCGGCTGTACCTTCTGGAAGGATTCTTGTCTCTTCGGACGGCTCAAACTTCTGCAAAGCAGAATAGGCGGCATGCAGTTGAGGCTGAGACATCTCGCCAACGTTGTCAGTGCCTGTAACGCTAGTAAGGAAATCCTTAAAGCCCTGCGTGCCTGTGGCAATGTTCTTCTCTTCCTCAGCCAATGCCATGATGTCATCGGATGTGTACTTGATCTCATTTCCGGTAGTCTCATCTACGGGTTTATACCCATACTTACCAGCAAGGATGGAATCAAGAATTCCTTTCTCGCCTTCTGGGTTTAAACCGGGCATCGCATCTTTTATGTCTTCGATGGAGTAAGCCTTGAGGGCGGGCAAGTTATTGGCCTTGCGGTAGTCATCCAAGTACTGAAGCACTTCAGACTTTATTTTTTTCCCGTTTACTTCTTGCTCTCCCAACTCCTGTCTGGTGATGGTGGCTGCGGGATTCCTATACTTCTCTTCTGCTGTTGTTGCAGGCGCTGGCAGCGCAAGCATGTTTAAACCTAGATTTTTCTTGGTTTCTTCCTGCTGCTCTTGGTATTTCTTTACAAACTCTTCCCGTTGCCTTTGGAATTCTTCTTGTTTCTTGGCTTCTTCTCCTTGCTGTTGACGCAAGAAGTCGTTTTGCAAACCTCTATATTGGGCAGGAGAGACTGCCGCTCCAGTCAATGCACCAATCAAAGCATCTCTAACTGCGGCTGAGGTTGCCCCCTCAAAGGTATCGGTCTGGAATCCTGCACGGCTTGCAGCCACGTTGCCTGCGGCTGTGCCTGCCAATGACTGAAGGAATTCTGGAGCGGCTTCTTCTGCCGCAGCGCCAGCCACAGTGCCTAGTTTTGTAGGTGCGGTTAGCGGCTTGGTTGGTAGAGGCTTTAATCCTCTGGCGGTTCTTGCGGCTCCAGCGGCATATCTTCCAACGCCCGTAGCGCCTTCTAATGCACCAGCGCCAGCATTAATCATAATTTGGTCAACGTTCTGACCAGTCCATGCTTGAGCTTCGTCTGCTTTTCTGGCGGCTACATCGGGTGGATCACCAGCCTTCTCAAACTCTCGCTTAACCCGCTCGTTAATTTCTTTCTTGGATTCACCAGCACCCATTAATCCACCGACTAAGGCGGCGGCGGCAATACCAATACCAGCGACTAATGCCTCTGGGGCAAGCGCAACAGCGGCGGCGGCGGCGGCTACGGGGGTGACGGCAGAGCCTAAGCCTTGAGCAAGAGATTGGAGGGGGGCTTCACCAACAGCGCCAGCACCAGCCTTAATCTTTTCCCAAGTGGAGCCAGATTCTTCTGCTCGTCTAATAATTTCTTCACGGCGTTGCATTTCTGCAAGACGTGCGGGACTTAGCCCAGACTGGATGCCTTGGGTTTTTTCATCTAAATATTTGGCGGGTGCGCTATTAGCACCACCGACTGCGGCTAAAGAACCTAAACCACCAACAACTCCAGTTCCGCCGGAACGGGTAATGTCTGCAACCGAGAAAGGTGCAGATGGTGCGTTCTTTAGTTCTTCAGTAGATACGTGGGAGAGCGGGCTGACCATCAGCCGCTTTGCCGCACTTTGAATTACTTCTGGATCTGTGCCATCGGGAAACTCAAGAATTCGGCCATCCGGCAGTTGCGCTTCAATAGCCATTAATGCCTCACTTAATTATGTTTCCTTGAGCATCTAAGCGAACACGCGTATTGCCGCTTTGAGTTGCACCACCTTGTTCTGATGATACGCCATCTGCTGATTTAACTTTAAACCTTTTGTAAACTTTTTCTTTCTCGGCATCAAGTGCATCCTGCAATGCTTTCTTCTTGGCTGGGTCTTTCTCCAAAGCAACAAGCATAATATTTTGCTTTTGTTCTTTTTGGAACGCTGCTTCCGCTTCTTTTGTTCGAGAAGCATCTACAGCCTCAAGACGGCCCGTGTTAGCAATTTCTGCTCCTATGCGTAGCGCGTCTTCTCTGGATAGTTTGTCGTCTTTTTCCATCAACCACTCTGCAACCGCAACAACTGGTGGAGTGCGTCCCGTTGCAGCAACTCTTTCCGCAGATGCCCTGTTTATAGCGGCAATTCTTTCCGCAGACTTTATCCTATCTTGCTCTGAGAGATATCCTAATCCTGTTGCAGCTTGGGTGGCTTCGATTCTTGCGCCTTCTCCCATAGCGGAGAGTTTAGATTTACGTATCTCTTCTCTTAGCTTTTTCTGTTCTGTATTAGCTTTCTGAGCCGTATCAACGTCCCCAACCAATTCTGCCCTGCGTTGCGCCTCAATAGCATCTTGCAGTTTGTCTTGGGTGTCTCTAAATTTAGCATCTTCTGCCCTGCCAGCCTCAAATCCTTGAACGGCTGTATTGGCGTAATCTGAACCAAGACCTCTACCTTGGATGTTTGGACGACCAAAGGATGACATGGAAGCAATTAGGTTGTTTAAAGCACGATCTTTCTTCTCTTGCTCGTATGCCGCGCCACGTTCTTGTATGCGTCTTTCCTGACCTTCGCCAGCAGGACGCACGCCTTGTTTTTCTAAAAGGGCTTTACGTTTTTCAATAAGCTGTTCTGGAGTTTCAATTGCTTCTTCTGGCTCACGAATTTTTTGAAGTAATTCTGCGGCCACTGGACTTGTAACACCATTTTTACCCAGCGATAGTTCAGCCCATTTTTTAGCGTTATCAGGTATATCACCACCGCCTTCAAAGGCAATAATGCCACCGCCAGCATAGGCTGCTTGGTGGAACATCTCTACGGGGAGTTGGGCAATGCCACGCATCAAACCACCTGCGGCTGCTTCCTGCGCTTCAGGTTGATCTTCTGGCTGAGGTACGTTCTCAGGTATGGTGGGCATAGCCATAGCCTGCTCACCCATCTTTTGACCAGCCATTTGTTGACGCTGGGCTTGTAAAGCCTTTAGACCCATAGTCTCTTCAAGACGTTCTTTGACGGATTTCTGCGGGGCTTTGCTACTGGCCATTTCTACCCGCTCACGGCGTTGCATTTCAGCGGCGGCTAACCATTCTGGCACTGCGGATGGATCTCTTCCGTTAGCAAAAGCCTTTACCTGCTCATTGGGAAGATCACGTAAATGATATTGAGTTTGAATTAAATTCATACTTACGCTTTCGGAGGGGTTGTAGTGGGGTCTTTAGCAATAACACCAAGGTCTTGGAGTTGCTTATACAGAGCCGTAGACATTGCTCCAGTGGACATAAGGTCTTGTAGAGCGCTAGTCTGTGCTGGTGTGTAAGACTGTGCCGCTGTGGGCAAGCCTTGTAGTAATGATTGCTGGAACTGAACCTTCTTAAATGGATCAGCACGCTCTTCCTCAAACTGCGCTTTGTCTGCGGCAATGCCTTGGGATGTGATGTCTCTTTGAGTTCCGCCCAATTTGGCTTGCTCTTCAATAGCGGCAAGTCCGTACTTGTTGGTGAGGTCTTGGGCTTGTAGTCCAAGTCCTTGCTCTCTATTGAACTGATCCATTGCCTTGTCGTAGGCTGTTCTATAGCCTTCGGTCAATGTCTTGTTCTGGAGAGTTCCAAGGTTACGTGTGTTCTCGGTGTCTGCAATTGCTTGGCGACCGCCGCCGTAAGCGCCTGCCTTGGTATAGCGTGCGGCCTGTCCAACTCGGTCTATCTCTGCTTGCCTGCGTTGTTCTTCCAAAACAGGGTTTAAAGCGGCAGACAGGTACGGATTCATGTACTTGTTTGCTTGGGTCTCGTCAAATGTGCCAGCGGTATAGCCGCCCATGTTGCTGGTTGGAACGTTTAAATTAGCAGCATTGCCAAATGACTGAGTTTGAAGTTCAGATGCACCAGCGGTCAGTGGGCCTGTATAGGCTTGGTATGGAGTTTCAGATAAAGCCTGACCTTTGCCAAGCATATCCGTTACATACGGGCCTGCCCAGTTAGACAGGTTAGATTCAGTGCCAGCAACACCTGAAGATGCCGCACTTCCAACGCCCGTAACTCCAGCAGAGCCTCCGGCAGCAAATCCTTTAATGCCACCTCCGGGGGTGAACTTCTCTGGGTTAATTTTCTTACCTTGTTTGTCTGTGCCTGTACGTGCTTTGCGTACCTTAGCCATCATGGCGTACAAGACATTAGCGCCTGCGTCTGAGTTGCCATTTCCAAGGTGGGAAACAACGTCGGCAGGGATAACAAATTCCCCGTGGCTAAGTTTGGCTGGTTGGTCTTTACCAATCTGGGCAGGGATTTCATCAGCCATGCCGTCAGTTTGACCACGCAAGTATTTACCAGAGGCAAGAGCGGTTAAGCCTCCAGTTGCCATAGGTTGGGCTAGGGTTTGTGCTTGTTGACTCATAATGCCTTGTTTAGCGGCAACATCCGCTGGAGCGGCATACTGCACATCGGTGAAATAGCGTTGCCCAGCAGATCCGGGGACACGGCTAGGATCAGCCTGTCTAGGAATTTGTTGCTGTAATGCGGTGTATTTAGGGATACTGCCTTGATAACCAACAGGTGTTTTGCCAGCCTTGTTTAAACCCGTCATTGATGCTAGACCAGTTCCAAGGGCAGCCATCTTTCCAAAATCGTAGCTACCGTCAGGCTTCTTAAAAAAATTCTTAACAGAGTCATAAAAGCCAGAAGGCGCAGAACCATAAAAAGATCCTACTTGACGAAACTGTTCTGGCGTTAATGCTTGCGTAGCCATGTAGGCGTTATCTGCCGCCAAAGCATCAAACGGATTGTCATACATTTGGCTATTTGCAATGGCTGCATTGTCCGCGCTGACAGCATCCGCTGGGGTGTTATACATATCCCCGCTACCATAACTTTCGTAATCGTTCGTTAAATAATCAGCCATATTAGCTCCTTAGCATTCGGATTAGGTCTTCTATCGTCCCGCCTTCAGCGTAATTAAACACAGGTTTTTCAGTCTTTTGGGGGGTCGGAGGCAATATGTCATTGCCCATAATGTCATAGAAGTATTTTATGTCGTTTGATTGATTTTGAACAGGGGCTTGTGGCGCTTTGGTATCTAGCAACGCAAGCAATCCCAGAAGGTTATTTGACTGCGTTGTTTGGTTAGCCTGAGCCGCCTTTGCCGCTGCCGCCCTATCTGCCGCCGCCTTATCTGCTGCTGCTTTTTGTATGGCTGCTTTTGCCGCAAAATCTAGGGCTGGTTTAGCATTTACTGGGTCATATGCTTCTGGCGCTTTTTCTGTTGGGGCTATCGAAGAAGTATCTAGCGGAGTCTGTGCATTAGATAGGTCGTTTAAAGTGATTACTTCGCCATCAGGAGAAGTCCAAGTATTAGTCGCAGTGTCGTACTTGTAATCCTTCATACTGTCCAGATTAGTTCCGGAAGTATTGTCTAAGGGAGCCGTGCCAGTTTCGCTTGGCACAAATTGACCCGTAGCCTCGTTGTAATAACCCGGCCCAGTCTCGGTCGTGGTTGTTGGTGCAGGCAAAGGAATCGTATTGTCAGCCGCCAATACATCTTGCTCAGTTGGGCTTGGTGCGTTCTCATTAGCATTTTGTGCTTGAGTTCTTGACCAATCTTCAAAATTGGCATCAGATATCTCTTTTGCGCCTGCGCTTGTACCCGCTCCAACAACGCCAGAAGTTAAACCTGATGCAGCACCAGAGATAGGATCTTTGCCTGTTAGCACTGCTCTGGTAGCGCCAGAAGCGGTTGAGCCAGCAAGTTTGGCAACCGTTGGATCTACTGCTGGTGGCGGTACATCTGGCGTAATGGTTGGCGTTGGGCCAAGTTCCATATCCACCACGGGGGTAGAAGTTGGCGTAAGTTCACTTGATACGTAGTTACCAGCCTCAACAGCCACGTAACTTATGGCGGCAGATTTAAGACCATCTTCTAAACTACCACCATGAGCCATTGTGTTTGCAGCAGAAACAGCGGGCAAAAGATATGGAGCATAGACAGCGGCAGTAACCTGTGCAATAGTGCCAATAGGGTCTTTTTCGGCGGCTTTGATGGTGTTATCAACAGCCTTCACTACAGGCTCAACAACTTGAGTAACAACAGCATTACCAACATCGGAGACAGCATCCCCCACCGTAGAAACTACGTCGCTTACTGCATCAGTTACGCTTGATACTGCATCTGCTACCGCACCCATATCAGTGTCCTAAATTTAAAACAATGCGGAATCCGCCATTGTCTGTTTTATATTCTTTGAACCCCATGCCGGGCATAGGAGGGCTTTTGGCAATTGCATGGAATAAAGTGCTAATTGCTTTGTCTTCAAACTCAGTAACCAACACATCTAGACCAAGCTCATTCTTTGCATAGACAACGTACTTCCTGCTGTGCTGTAGAAAGTTCCTTGGCGTATCTGCGTTTAAAGCCTTAAAAAAGGCTTGGCCTTCTTCGCCTTCATGCAGAACAAACATGGTGTTACCAATTTGTTTTATATCTGTATTGGGCTGAGATAGTTCGGTCAAAATAGCAGGTAGAGCCACTTTGGGGGAATGGCTAGAGCGTGTATTTTCCAAAGCAATCGTAATGATTTCAGCGGAATTTAGTTTTCTTTTATTGCTATCGACCATCTGTGACATTTAAATCTCCAACGACAGCACAGCCGCCGAGTACACGTTGCCCATACCTGCGGCAAGAGTCAATATATCGCCCTGTGGCACTTTGACATCTTCCGACAGAAATACTTCGTCATAGGCAGTCCTGTTAGCGATACAGGGAACTATCTCATCAGAGAAGATATTATCTATTAATAATAGAGTTTCTAATAGCCCGCTGGCACCCATCGTATGGCCTATCTTTTGTTTGTACGAGGTAGCGACATATTTGTCTAACGTGTACGCCAAAGCGGCTTTTTCAGCCATGTTGTTGGACTTTGTTCCAGTACCGTGCGTTTTGACAATGCTTATATGCTCGGCGGGGGTACGGGCTATGTCTAGAACCCCCTCAATCGCACGAATAAACCCTTGCCCATCCTCTCGCTGGCCGATAGCGTTCGAGTGATCTTCGCTGGCTGTATAGGCTCCCTTTAGGATGGCTAACGGGTTCTCTGATACGTCGCTGGACTCAAAGACCGCCAGAGCCGCGCCTTGACCCACAAAGAACCCGTAGTTTGTCTCATCAAAGGCAGATGGCTTAACACCTAAATCTTCCTCTTTCTTGGTAAGAGATGCCTTGGCTTCTCCAAAGAACTCAAGGACTGAGTTGGTTACAGCATCCTCTACCGTCAGGACAATTACCCGTTTAAACTCATAAAAGTTAATCAGGGTCTGTACATCCATCAATGCTTTAAGACTGGAGGCGCAGGCTGTGGCATCGGTAACAACATGATCCGTAGCACCCAAGGCTTGGGCTGTTCTTCCTGCATACACTTGAGTAAGAGTAAATGGTAGGAACTTATATTCATAAGACAGCCTTGTAGGATCCTTGGATCGGGGGTTAATTCCTGCAAAGTGGGAGTTCCCACCAGCAAGAATAAATGCAGTCTTGCCCACAGGGTTTTCCCTTAGTTCCTTGGCTAGAACTGGGTCAAGTACTTTGTCAGCAACACGATGGGGAACATAGAACATCCCACTGTTTACACGCGCATATGTCTCTGGAAACCAGTGAACTTTCTGGGGGAAGACACCCTCCATCAACTCCACCGTAGTTGAATATGCCGTGCGGTAGTGCGTTAGGTGGATCATTTAATCTGCTCCAGCGCCCACTCTATGGACTCAGGATCATGCTTTTTGTTCAACTGTATAAAGTCATAGAGTTCTTGCACGGTCTCAGGCTGGAACTCTTTGGAGATTTCATCGTCAATGTCGTAGATCATCCCCATGAACATACCGATCATCAGCATGTCTAGAGAGTCAAAACAGGTTTCCTCAAACTTCTCATCCATCCGCTCAATAGGGATGAACTCATGGTGAGCTGGGCGAGCAACTCGGGCAACTTTGTTTAATAGCTCTATGAAATTCATCCGACCTTCCAGTTTGTTCCGTCTGAATATACTGGCGTTTTGACAGCTCCGCCTGTAGCTACGGTTGAACCAAACACAGGAGCTAAAGCATCAGATACAAACGCTCTAGCACCTGTTCCAGATGTGGCTGCGCTTGGAAGGGTTGCCACCGTATAAACGGTAAGGGCGGGGATTATCCCGCTGTCTGTACTAAGTTGATCTAATATGCCTTGTATACGATTGAAGTACAAGCGCAAGACATTATTAAACTGGTTTTGATATATAACAGAATACTCTTCCCCACCAAGAGGCAATGCTGGT
>Ga0114967_10004077_pt1 | contig 11852 bp, 8 predicted proteins | sample M_130628_MF_Meta_FD_92639 | JGI IMG/M metagenome (GOLD analysis project Ga0114967, IMG submission 92639) | Freshwater microbial communities from Lake Montjoie, Canada to study carbon cycling - M_130628_MF_MetaG | ecosystem: Environmental > Aquatic > Freshwater > Lake | place: Lake Montjoie... | reverse complement strand
CGTCAAGGAGATGCTCCGCGCGAAGAGCGGACGCATCGTCAACATCACGAGCGTCTCTGGCCAGGCGGGTAACGCAGGCCAGGCAAACTACAGCTCGGCGAAGGCAGGGATGATCGGCCTCACGAAGGCGACCGCGCGCGAAGTTGCAAGCCGCGGCATCACCGTGAACGCCGTCGCACCGGGCTTCATCGTCACCGAGTTGACCGCCGATCTCCCCGAGGCAATCAAGGAGGGGGTCAAGGCGCAGACACCACTCGGCCGCTTCGGCGAGCCACACGAGATCGCTGCCGCCGTTATCTATCTCGCCTCGCGCGAGGCCTCGTACGTCACCGGGCAGGTGCTCGGCGTTGACGGCGGCCTGGTGATGATGTGATGCGGGCACGAGCGGTGCGCCCATTCGCTGGCGCGCTCGTCCTCCTCTCGTCGATCATCTTCATCACGGCGATCTGGGCGGGCCCATCGGTGCAGCCCGCCGCCGCCACGGTGAACGTGCTCGGCACCGATGGCCGCTACACCCTCCTCTTCCTCGGGAGCGATAAGCGCTGCCGTCGCATGCACTCACCGAAGGGTGCAGAGCGGTGCGTCAGCATCGAGTCTGACTTCACGGCGAACCCGACAGGAACGGCCTCGTATCCGTATCGCTGGTCGCATGCGGCCGACGCATATGCAAACGTTGCACGCCAGAAGGCGGGGAGCGAGCGCACCGATGTGATGACCCTCCTCACCGTCAACCCGAACACGGGCGAGGCGTCGGCCTTCAGCATCCCGCGTGACGAGGCCTTCTTCCCACTGAAGCCCTCGTTGAGTGCCGCATTCTGCCGACCTGGTGCGACCACCTTTAACCGTGGCATCAATGCGCTCTACACCTATGCGCAGCTTTGTATGGACGACCCAAGACCGCACATGCTCGGCTGGGAGCGCTCACTCGAGGCGGCACGGCTCGTCAAAGAGAACTTTGAATACGCGCTCAACATTGAGATTGATGACTTCACTGTTGGCATGTTCGGCACCGCCGATATCCTTGGCGCGAAGCTTGATGCACTAGCACCAGCGCAAACACTCGTCCGCCTCGACGACACGACGCGCTTCGCGGCATGCAAGACAGATACCATCCGCGACGGGAAGCCGCGCAACTATAAAGACCATAATCTTGCGAGCAATGCGAAGTACGGCAACCTGATCTTCTTGCGTCCTGGCGATGTCGACAAGAAGTACGGTGACTCGGCACGAGTCTGGGCGAACTGCTCGGACGAGAGTGGTCCAAACTTTGTCGGCCCGTGCAGCACGGGAACTGCAACGACGCGATCTGCAACCGGCTGCCTCTTCAACGTACCTACAGATCTCTGGGTCGGCTTCGGCCGCTCGCGCAAGTACGACAGCGACTTTGTGCGCGTGCTTCGACACCAGCGCCTCATTGCCGGCATCACGCTGCGGGTCATCCATGCAGGGAAGCCCGTTGCGCTCGGCCTCGCTGCGCTCGCTGACATGCGCTGGTATACACGCCCGCGCTACAAGCGCCGTGCAAATGGGAACCGCTACATCTACCGCTGGGATGCTGGCCCTCCGCTCGTTCGCACCTCGATCGACACGTCGGATAACGCTGTGGTCGGCGCAATCTTTGATGTTGTTGCAACCGCGCAGGCTGCGCTCACGGCCGGCCCAGACGCCGCCTCCGGCGGCTGGCGCTCCATGCGCATGTTCGGCCAGAAGGTGAGCGTGCTCGGAGGCTGCCGCATCGGCGGTGCCGGCCGCTTTACGCCGAAGAACTCCAGCTACAGCAGTCGACTCGCCTGCACGCAGGCCTGGATCGCGACGGAGTTTGGCCCCGTCACTCCGTAGCGACTGCGGCGCGTCTAGCGCGGCACGCCGACGAGGTTCGCCAGGACGATCAAGAGGTTGAGTGCCCCCAGCAGCACCACTGCGCCCCAGCCGACGAGGCGGAGCCAGCGCGGGCTTGCGTGCTCACCAAGGAGCGAGCTGCTCCCCGAGAGCTGCACGATGAAGGCGAGGACGATCGGCAGGAAGAGTCCCTGGAGGTACTGGCTCGCCACGATCGCACCGATCGGATCGAGGCCCGGCACCATCACGACGATCGCACCCACGGTGAGGAGTGCGGTGAAGATTCCGTAGAAGATCGGCGCATCGCGCAGCCCCTTATCGACCCCCGACTCGAAGCCGAACGCCTCGGCAAGGGCGAACGCCGTGGTGAGGGGCATGATCGCCATGGCGAGGAGGCTCGCGCCGAAGAGCCCCGCACCGAAGAGGACCTTTGAGAAGTTGCCCGCCAGCGGCTCAAGGGCGACCGCCGCTTCGGCGGCTGAGCCGATTGCGACCCCGTGTCCGCCAAGGGCGACGGCCGTTGCGATGACCACGCAGGCGGCGATGAAGTTGGTCCAGACGGAGCCGAGGATCGCGTCGGCGCGCGCCGCGCCAAGCTGCTCGATGCCAATCTCTTTCTCTGCAACCGCCGACTGCAGGTAGAACTGCATGTACGGCGTCACGGTTGTACCAACGACGGCGACGAGCAAGAGGAGCTCTGGCCCCGAGATGCCGACAAGGTCGGGTGTCGTGAGCGACGCTGCAACCTCTGCCCAGTTCGGTTGTGCGAGGAGCGCTGCAGCGATGTAGGCGAGGAAGACGGCGGTGAGCGCCAAGAAGATTCGCTCAACGCTGCGGTAGGTGCCGTACACAACAAGAAGCCAGACGATCAGCGCAGCGGCGGGGGCAGTGATCACCACCGGCACGTTGAAAATCGCAAGTGCCGACGCTGCGCCGGCAACGTTCGCGATCGTGTTTGCAAGGTTTGCAAGTAGGAGGATCACCATTGCGAAGAGGGCCCACCGCACGCCGAACCGCTCGCGGATCAGGTCGGAGAGCCCCTGCCCAGTGACAACACCGAGTCGCGCCACCGCCTCTTGCACGAAGGCGAGGAGGAGGGCGGTGAGCGGGAGGATCCAGAGGAAGCGCAGTGCCGTCGACGAGCCAAGCGTTGCGTAGGTCGTGATACCACCCGCATCGTTTCCTGCAACCCCTGCAATGAGTCCCGGGCCGACAACGGCGAGGAAGGCGAGTGGCCCGCGACGACGGCGCAGCGCGTCACGGAGGCGGCGCAGGAGCGGAATCCTGTTCAGTGCGCCGGTGCGACGCGGCGACTTGCGCACGAGCTCTCCCGACGTGGTGGGGCGGCGCTCAGCCATGGTTCTGCTTGCTTGCGCGCTTCGCGCCCTTCGCCTTGCCGCGCCCCTTTGCGGTCGCCTTCGGTGCGCTCTTCGCCGCATCCATCGCAGCGATGCTTCCGGCGCGCACGCGGCGTGGCATCTCGCGGCGCCACTCTTCGGGGAGCACGTCCCAGAGCGCATCTCCCGCAGTGATGACGCCCATCAAGCGCTGCCCCTCGTCGACCACGGGAACGGCGACGAGACCGTAGCGCGTGACGATACGGGCAACCTCTTCGGCATGGGCGAGCAGCTCGACGGCGACCGGCTCGTCTTCCATGATTGTTCCAACGACGGTGTTTGGCGCTGCGAGGATCAGGTCGCGGAGCGTCACCTCGCCCAGCAGGCGTCGCTGTGCATCAACGATATAGACCGCGTGCGCAACATCAGCGTCGGGCTCGAGGCGCCGGAGTGATGCAAGTGCCTGCGCAACGGTTGCGGTTCGTCGCAGTGCAACATGCTCGGTCGTCATGATGCCACCGGCGCTCTGCTCCGGGTGCGCGAGGAGTCCGCGAACATCATCGCGCTCCTCTTTCTCCATGAGGCGCAAGATCTCTTCGCGGCTCACGGGCGAGAGGTCGGCAACCGCGTCGGCCGCTTCGTCTGGACTCATCTCCTCGAGCAGGTCGGCAACGCGACCTGGCTCAAGGTCTTCGAGCAGGTCGGCGCGCGTCTCTGGCTCCAACTCTTCGAGCGCTTCGGCAGCAGTCTCATCGTCGAGCGAGTTCATGATGTCGGCGCGGTCGCGCGGCGTCAGCTGATCGATGATCGTCGCGAGATCGGCCGGGTGCAACTCAGAGAGGCCGGCGTGCGGCACGCGGAGGCGTACGCTCGCAATCGTTGAGCCGAGCGGATCAACATCTTCCCAGTCGATATACGAGGCAACGCGCGAGCGCTCTCCAGAGAGGCGTGCAATCCATGGGTCGGGGAGTCCGAGGCGGCGGAGGAGGCCGGCGGCGCCCACGTCGACGGCGACGAGTCGCATCGCCCCCTCAACGAAGTCGAGGAGCACATCGTTCGCTCGCACCACCTTGCGCCCATCGATGTCGACGATCTGCTTATCGAGCAGGTCGCCCTTCAACATGATCTCCTGCTTGCGCTGGTTGAATCGTGCAATGTCGACCCGTCCGGTTCGGATCTCGGCACCCGTTGCATCGAGGCGCTCGACAGCACTCCACGGCAAGAAGATTTGTCGACGCCCCGTGCGCACGACAAGGCCGGTCACGGGTGGATGGCTCTCGCCCACGGCAACGATGAGGTCGCTGATGGAGCCGATCATGTCGCCGGCGCTGTCGCGCACGGGACGCCCGATCAATCGAGAGAGATGCAGCATGTGTCCTCCATTTCGAGCCAGCTCCCGTGCCGCTCGCGCCTGGGGGGCACGAATCAGATCAGGGCTGGCCGCTTCAAGTCATCCACGCGTTGGTTTGTAACCTCCATATGGGCTCGCGGTGAGCACCGTTATGGGGAGTCTACGCGTCGGCGACGGAGCGCGCTACCCTGCACCTATGACAATGGATCGGGGGCGGCAGCAGAAGAGCGCGCTGGTGAAGCGCCTCGCCCTGCTCGCCGATACGACCGCGGAGATTGGCGATCAAGAGGTGAGCCGCCCCTGGGCGGAGACCTATGTCGCCATGAGCCTCGCCATGCTCATCGCCCATTTTTCGAACGGCTCCGCAACGACCCTGGCAGGCGCCGCCGCCGCCCTCCTCGCCGTTGTCGGCGTCGATGCGGTCCGCCGCGCCGAAGTACGCGGCCTCCGACCTGGTGGGGAGCTCATCCTCGCTGGGCTCGTTGGCCTCGGCGGAGCAGGAGCCATCCGCCTCATCCCAACGGGGCTTGCCCTCCTCATCGTGATCGGGATCACCTGCCTGATCTTGCGAGCGGTTGTTGAGTGGGAGTTCCGCCTCCGCCACGCCCCTGGCGGTGCGACCCACCGTGATCGCGTTGCTGCGCTCGCCGTCTCCACCTTCATGCTCTTCGGCGCATCGCTCGGCGCCATCGCCCTCATCCCAGGTGTCGTCACCGTGCCGAATACGCCGAGCGCACGCCCCGACGCCGTCGGGATCTTCGCCATCCTTGCGGTTGGGATCGCCAACGCCGCGATGGCAGCACTCCTGGCGGGGCGCCTCGCACACCTCCGAGACGAGTCCCGTTCGGCGATCGTGCGCGATGCACTCGGCGCAGCGGTCTTAAACGGGGTCGCCTCAGCCGCCTTTGCCACCTTTGGTGCGGCACGTCTGGCGGGCCCGGCGGGACTCGCCGTCCTCTTCTATGCGCGGGAGATCTGGGCGGAGACCCCTGAGGGGGAGCGGAACGACTCGCGCCTCGTGCTGGAGATCCTCATCCTCGTGATCGCAACCGCAGTTGCCCTCCTCTGGATTGAGGTCGGACGCTAGCGATCGGCTATCCTTCAGACCGACGACGGCGCCGCGGCACTCGCCCGGCCGAGGAGTAGGAGGATGCCCGTGACCCTCGCGAACGAGACCCCTGTACAGAGCCCAGCACGTGCCGCCAAGGAGCTTGCGGATCGCGCCCTTGCACTGGCCGCTGCCGGCAGCTGGAAAGAGTCGGCCGAAGCGAATCGCGCCCTCCTCGCACTTGGCGACGCAGTAAAGGTTGAAGAGCGCATCGAGGCGCAGAACCGTCTGGCGAAGGCGCTCTGGGAGCTCGGTGATCTTGCTGGTGCAAAGAAGGAGTACCAGGCAACCCTCGCACTTGATTCGATCAACCGCATCGCCGAGCGCAACCTTGAGCGACTGAAGGGGCTCATCAAGCAGGTCGGCAAGAAGACCTCGCCGAGCGAGGCTGGTGCCCCAACGCCTGCAGGCACCTTCATTCAGGAGGCTGGAACGACCGGCTTCGCCCAGTTGACGAACGTTGCCGACGTTGCCGCGCTCGCGCAGGTGAACTCGGGCGACTCCGTTCAGCTTTCGATTGTTGGCACCCGCCTCATCGCATCGACAAGCCATGTTGAGATCGGACGTGTTGAGCCACGCATCGCCGCCCGCCTCATCAAGCTGATGAACGACGGCAACTCGTATACCGCAGGGATCACATCGATCAGCAAGACCGACATCCGCATCATCATCCGCGAAGAGGTGGTGAGCACGAAGAATATCGGGAAGGTCTCCTTCCCAACAGCAACGCGCACCAACGACGAGCGACCGTACACCAAGGGCTCGTTCTTCCGTGACGAAGACGGATTCAGCGATGATGACGATGATGCATACGAAGATGACGCTCCAGTGAGCGATCATGTTGTGATCGAAACACCAGAGAAGACGGCGGACGACGCCTTCCTTCCGGAGAGCGAAGAGCCGGCACCGGTCGAGGAGTAGGGCCGCCGCGCGGCCCGCACCATGCGGTCCGATATTGCACGACTCCGCCGAACGGTCGGCGCCACCTCATCGGAAGATGCACTCCTCGTCGACCTGAACGCACGCGATGCATCACTGGCGATCGCAGGCGCGTCACTGCGTTGCCGTTCGGTGATCCATGCCACCGACGCGCTTGCCGAGTGGCATACGATCGTCGAGCTGCGCCCACCCGGGGTGCACGCCTTTGAGGCGGGAGCTGCCGCACTCATTGCGTCGGTTGGTGCGACGCTCGACCTCGGCTGGCGCAGCAGTTGTGCTGCATGCGGTCAACACCTCCGGATTGCCGCGTGGCGCTGGGATGACCTCCAGGCTGACGAAGATCCAGCACGCCACCCTACGGCACGTCGCGCCACCTGTCAGGCCTGCCGGGCCCTCGGCCGCCGCAATGGCGACTCGTCGGCCCTCGTCCCGCAGGAGTCGGCGGAGCGCGTCACGCTCGACGAAGCGCACCGGGTAGAACTGCTCGCACGCCTGGGTGGTGAAGAGGCGCTTGCACGCTGGAGTCCGCGCCAAGCGCAGGTGTTCGCCGCGCTCAGCGCAGCGTTGGATGCACTCATCGAACCGGCACCAGTGGTGATCGCCCTTCGCGCCGCCGTCGCTGAGGCGGCCCTTGCAACGGCGCGACCGCTCCGCGCATCACGCGGCTGGTGGGAGGTTGCCCCCTGGCAGGCGCTCGCCGAGTCGATTGATGCACGCCGTCGCGAACTCCTGACGAGCCCGGCTCTTCCACGCGAGTTGGTGATGGGCGCAGACCTCGCGAGCATGCGCTTCCCCGGACTCTCCGTTGTGATTGCGCGAGCGAGCTCTGCCGCGCGAACCGCACTCGCGGCACTGGGGAGCGGCTCATCGCGCGAGACGGGAAGCCCGCCGCGCGTCGCACTCGTGCGCGTTCGCGTTGGCGACGCACTGCAACGCCGCGCCCTTCGCGCAGCAGCGGCACGCTGGGCTGCGCCGGCAAGCGATCGTGCTGCGGGTAGTGCTGGCGAGACGGCCGACAACATTCTTCATGGCCTCGAGGCTGCCGATGCAACGGCGGTTGCCGCTGCACTCGCGCGCGTCATCGTTGGTCTGAACTCGCTGCTTGCCGCATCGCCACTCCTCTTGATTGAGACGAGCGATTCAACAGAGACGCTTGCAGGAATCCTCTCCGCGGTGAGCCTTGCGGGGGGCGAGGCGCTTGCCATCGAGCGCTTCACGAGCGATGAGGGGGCCGAGCTGCTCGAGATCAGCGTGCGGTTGCGTCAGGGGGCAGAGGAGCCACGCACCGAGGTGCAGCGCGTGCCGCTCGAGCGGGTCGTGGCAGACCTCCTCGTCGAGCGAAGCGAGCCAACCCCTGCAGCACGACTTCTACCGGCCTTCGCCCTCCAGCGTTCACGCGAGGGGGGCCTCTTGGATCCAGCCGCGCTCGCGCACGAGTTTGCCGAGATGGTGAGCATGCGCGATCGAGCCGCAGCAGCAGGGACGTTTGCACGCGTGGTCGCCGCTGCTGATGGGCGCATCTTCATCGACGGGCATGCCGAGCGCGAGCGCCTCGGCCGGGCCGCTGGCGATCGAGCCGATGAGCTCGCCCTTGCAGCGGCAGACGCTGCGGGCGACCCGGTCCTCTATGCCGACCGTCTCGCCGCCCTCGACGCTGGTGCGGCCGACCCCGAACCGGCCTTCCGGAGCACTCTCCTGGCGGCATATGTGGAAGAGCGCGGCGGCAACCTCGTGCCGCGGCTCAATGCCGTCGAGCGCCTGCGCCTCCACGGCGCACACGTCGCACTCCTCCTTGAGACTGGCGCACGCATGGGGTTGCATGCGGCACTCGCACCGCGACTCGCATCGCGAGAGCACGCAGGGCGCAGCCTCGCCTCGCGCGTAGCACGTGACCCACTCGACACAAATCTTCCGTTGCGCGCACGTTCAGATCGCGCCGCATATGACGCCATTGATCTGGTCTTGTACTCGCGCGGCCGATCGGTGCTCTTCTGCGAGGTGGCCCTCGGCCCGCTCCCACTTGCCGAGCTCCTCCTGCAGCGTCATGCAGCGATCCCCAACGACCGAGAGGTGGCGCGCATCCTTGTTGTGGGACGTGCGCTGATCCCACTCGTGCAACAGCGTCTCGCGCGCGACGAGCGCCTCGACCGCGCGTGGGCTGAGCAGAATTGGCATGTTCTCGCCATTGATCAACTGGAGTCGCTCGGCCGCGAGGCAGCACCGCGGCTGACGAGCCTCGAGTCGCGCCTCGGCTTTGAACCCACCGCAGGCGCCGCCGCCCAACTCGATCTCGGCACGTTCGGCTGGGAGAGCGAACCGAACGACGCGACGCGGGGGTGATCGGGCTCGCTTCACCCGTATACTGGGCGCACGGCGCCGCACAGGTGGCGCAAAGCCCCGGTCCCCCGGGAAGGAGTGCACGTGTCAAAGCCCCTTTCGACGAACGATCAGGCGGTCAAGGATCTTGCCGACAAGCTCTGGAAAGAGATGCTTGCAAGCTCACCGATCTGGGGAACCTTCCTCGGCATCGAGGTCGACGATGGAGCACTCGACGACAACTCCGATGCTGCTCGCCTCCGCGATCGCGCGATGTGGGAGCGGTACTCGAAGGCGGCCGATGCGATCGGCGATGCAGACCTCGATATTGAATGGAAGATCACCCGCGACCTGATCAAGGTCGGGGGTCAGATTGCGATCGAGAAGGACGACTACCGCATGGACCTCCTCTCGGCGGTCGACCACATGGATGGCGTGCAGACCCTCTTGCCGCAGATCGCCACCTTCCAAGACGCAACGACACCCGAGAAGTTCGCGAAACTCGTTCGTCGCTTGAAGGCCTTCCCGACGTTCATGGAGGGCTACCTGGTCCGCGTCGCCGAGGCAGAGAAGCGTGGCCTCGTCGCCTCGAAGATCTCGACCGAGCGTCTCATCGCTCAGCTTGAGGGCTTGATGAAGATGCCGGCAGCACAGTCGCCGATCGTCACCGCCGCAAATGTTGCAGGCGATGCAGAGCGTGCCGAACTCACCAAGGTGGTTGCCGAGTACGTCGACCCACAGATCAAGCGCTACTACGAGGCGGTGAGCGGCAGCTATCGCGGCAAGGCCCGCGAGGTGCCAGGCCTCTGCTCGGCACCAAACGGTGCGGAACTCTACCGCGTTGCGATCCACGGATGGACCGGCCTTGAGCTTGATCCAAAAGAGTTGCACGAGATCGGCCTGCAAGAGTGGAGCGAGATCCAGGCAGAGATGAAGGTGATCTCCACGAAGCTCGGGCATGGCGGATCAATCGACAAGCTCCGCGACGCCGCAGAGAGTGACCCGGCGAACGTTGCCGCTTCGAAGGATGCCCTCATCGTGCGCATCAAAGAGGATATCGAGCGTGGCTATGCGGCAGCAGGGAAGGTCTTCGGGCGCTTCCCGAAGGCGGGCTGCGATGTGAAGGCGGTGGAAGACTTCAAGGAGAAGGATGCACCGGCGGCCTACTACTTTGGGCCAGCGGCAGATGGTTCGCGACCAGGCACGTACTACGTGAATGGCTACGACCTTCCATCGCGCTTCTTGCACGCGCTGGCACCGACCACCTATCACGAGGCGATCCCGGGGCATCACTTCCAGATCGCCCTCGAGATGGAGCTCGAGTTCCTCCCAGACCTGCGGAAGCATGCCTCGCACCTTGCGGGGAACGCCTACGTTGAAGGGTGGGGCCTCTACTCTGAGCGACTCGCCGATGAGCTCGGCCTCTACCGCAGCGAGATGGAGCGCTTCGGCATGCTCCAGGGGCAGGCACATCGTGCCGCCCGCCTCGTTGTCGACACGGGGATCCACGCCTTCGGCTGGAGCCGTGACAAGGGTGTCGAGTTCATGGAGTCGGTCGGACTCCCGCGAACCGACGCCGAGATCGAGACCGATCGCTACATCGCCTGGCCAGCCCAGGCGCTCTGCTACAAGGTCGGGCAGCGTGCGATTCAGCGCACGCGCGCGGCGATCGAGAAGCGGGATGGCGACAAGTTCGACATCAAGGCCTTCCACGATCACGCGATCGGGCACGGCCAGATTCCGCTCCCGGTCTTTGAGGCGGAGATGCCCAACTGGGTGAAGCCGAAGGCATGACGACGCGCGGCGCCACGGGCGCGGCCCGTGGACGCTCGCCACGCCTCCTTGGCGTGTTCGCAGCGATCGGAGCGGCACTCGGCTGGGGGTTGAGCACGACCACCTCTGACTACGTGCTGTCGAACCGCGTCGCGAACGACACGTTCCTCGTGATCGAGCTGGCAGTTGGTGCGATCGCCCTCCTTGCGCTCGGTGCCCTTCGCGGTGAACTCGCTGGCTTCCGCTTTCCTGGCCTCGCTCGTGCCGCGGGAACCGGGATTATCGAGCCCTGGGGCGCCTACACGCTCGGCAATATCGGCATCATCTTCTCGAGCGGCGCCTTCGTCGCACTTGTCTCCGCGCTGAACCCCGTGATCGTTGCCATCCTTGCCGCACCACTGCTCGGTGAGCGGGTGTCGCGCACGAGCGCGCTGCTGATGATCCTCTCGCTTGCAGGTGTCGGCCTCGTTATCGGTGGCGACGCATTCAGTGGTGCCCTCGATCCGATCGGCGTTGTCTTCTCCTTCCTCGGGCTCTTCTGCGGCGCCGCCTACGTGCTCCTCTCGTCGAAGCTCGTTCGCACCATCCCGGTGCTGCCACTCGTCACCTCGCAGCTCGTCGTTGCAATGCTCGCATCCGGCGTGGTGATGTTCGTGCGCGTCGTCGTGCTACACCAGGAGGTGGGCCTCCCATCGACGCCGCTCCTCTGGGCTGCCGTTGGCGCCACGGGGATCCTCGGCGCATCAATGCCCTTCATCTTGTATCTCGAGGCAACTCGGCGACTGCCGACGACGATCGTCTCGCAGTTCACCACGCTCGTTCCAGTCATCGCCCTCCTTGGCGGGGTCGCCCTCCTCGGCGACCGGCCGTCAGGGTTTCAGCTCGCAGGAACCGCCGTGGTGATCGGTGCGCTGATCGCGCTGGCGCGCCACGCGCAGCAGAGCAGCGGGAGTAGCGAGGCTTAACTCGCGCGCGAGAAGAGCGCGCGCACGATGAGGCGTGCCTTGCGCCAGCGGCCGACCACCGGTCGGTGCGGTCGCCAGGCTCCCAGGCCATCGCGCTCGATCTGCCGCAGGATCTCTTGATAGAGGGCGGCCGCCGCCGCGATCGAGCGTCCGCCGCGACGGAGATAGCGGAGCCCAGCGCGTCCACGTGCGTAGTCTGCGTCGGCAGCGGCGATCTGCTCCCG
>Ga0114967_10004076_pt1 | contig 11854 bp, 10 predicted proteins | sample M_130628_MF_Meta_FD_92639 | JGI IMG/M metagenome (GOLD analysis project Ga0114967, IMG submission 92639) | Freshwater microbial communities from Lake Montjoie, Canada to study carbon cycling - M_130628_MF_MetaG | ecosystem: Environmental > Aquatic > Freshwater > Lake | place: Lake Montjoie... | reverse complement strand
GACGGCATCCCGCACCTGAGTCTCCTCTGGGGTGATCATGCGTCCAGACAGTGCTTCCCGCTCGATCCTGGCGGCATCCTGGTGGTCCTGGAGGAACTTCGCCTCTGCCGCCTTCTTCACGGGGTTCACATCGAACATTTCGGTCAGGATCGAGGGTCTTTCGGCTATGTCCCTGGCAACCTCCCCAGGAAGCTTGCCGGTCTTCACCCAAATATCCCCAAGCTTGCTGAACGCACTCCCCACACCCTTCATCCCGACATGCATCCCACCCATCAGAATGGCTTGAACGGCAATGTCATCCCATCCAGGAACCTCTCCCGTCAACGCCGCGCCGCCGACAGCACCACCGGCTATCCCAGCAGTGAAGTTCTTGATGGCATTCATCGGGAGTTCGCGCACTGCCTGGGCAGTGGCTTGCTGGGCGGCATCCAGACCGACATCTCGGAATGCCTTGTCCAGGGCATACTTCGCGGCTTGCTCTGCCGGCGCACCTTCCGCGATCCACATCTTCGCGTATCGTCCAGCTTGCTGATCCACTGCGCCGGTCACGATTGATGTCGCCGCAGTCCTGGGGATGCCGGCAGAAACTAAGGACTTGATCCCCATTGCCGACATTGCGCCACCGAATGCCACGTTGATTGCGCCGGATATCCCTGCCTCTTTTGCTATGTGTCCCGATCTCGCGACAATGTCTTCTCGCGTCATCGATCCATTCAGCAGACTGTCCATGTACCATGCTCTGTACCCTTCGACAGCAGCACCACCCATGAATAGTCCTGCTGCCATACCTAATGGGCCAGCGGTTGCCCCTACAACCGCGCCAGGAATCGCGCCGATCCCCATTGCCACAAAGTCTGGAAGTCTTGCTGCCGCAGCACCAAGCTTTGCGGTGAACGGACTCTTCTCTCCCAACCGCATGTCTGGCAGCTTTCTGTCTGCCATCCCAACCTCGGATGCCAATGCCCTGTATGCAGACTCCTGAAACCCAGTCTGCAAACCAGAAACAAAACCAGTTGCCTCAGTCTGCCCTTGAGCCAGTTTCTGTTCTGGGGTCAATGCCTCTACCACTGAATCTGGCAAGTACATCGAGTTCGCGGTCTGATCAAGCATCGAGCCTTTCGGCATCGTCATGTCAGGAGCAGACCAAGGATCACCACCTTTCGGTGGCGCAAGTGCCTGGGACGGACTGGTGACAGCAGTCACCGGCAACGGTGGCGGCGCAGGGGTCTGCATCGGCGGCGCAATGCCACCGTCAATCCTCATCAGGGGCGCGTCTTCCAGGCTCATCTATTCCACCTTGGTTTTCGCAACCCATTTTTTGGTAAGTGGGTTGAACACAACGAAGTTCGTATTTTTGGGCAGTGCGTTGTACTGTGCTGTCTCTTTTCCACGGTCCAGCATCTGGATGTTCGCTCCCAGGTATGCTCTCTTTCTTTCGGGATCGAATGACGCGGCAGACTTGCCTGGAGGGAGAGCATCCCCTGACTCGATGTACTTTGTTGCTGTCTGCGCGATAGTCTCAGCATCTGGTCTGTACGCCCTTTCGAAGGGTCCACCATACCCAACATAGTTCGGAGATTTGACATCGAACATATCTCGCACTGCATTGTCGCGTTGCGCCTGTGGTAGCGCATTCGCCTCGGTGATCTTCGTTTGCACACCCTGTTGCCACTTCTCCAACTGAAACCCCATCTTCTCGATCATTGCCGGCGTTGACCACATCGGATTCGCTTTCCACTGCGAGAGGATTGTCCTTGTCTGCTGATCCAGTTCCTTGTAGATGATGTCATGCCCAGTCTTGCGGTCTTCGATCAGCTTGTTGAAGAACGGGAAGTAGTGAAGACCGACCTGACCGTATCCCAGGCGCGAGGTCAGTTGCGTCATGTCCTTAACCTTGCCGTCCATCACATCCTTGAACAGATCGTGATACCCAGGCGAAGTGGTAAAGTTGGTGTCCTCGTTTCCCTTGTTGCGGTTTCCTGTCAGGATCGAGTTCATGTGCCACTGCTGCGTTGGGTCGATCTGCTTGAACCACTGCACTGCTTCAGGGTCTGCCTTGACCTGATCAATGCTTGAGTAACCCTTCTCCAGGATTCTGGTCAGGAGGTTTCCTGCTGCCTGATTTTGCTGGGCAGACTCGATGGCAACCAAACCGCTCAGTCGAGTCATTGCCTTTGACCGATACAGTTCTGCCTTGTCCGGTGGAATCTTGTTGTCGATGATGAACTTCTCGACGGTATCCGCGAGTGCTTCGCTTTGCGCCGCCAGGGTTCTGCGTTGACCGGTCTGCGAGTACAGGCTATTGGTCTGCGAGGAACGCGCAATGTCACCAACACTCTGCACCTCATCGGCAACCTGGGCATTGCGGTTGAGCCAGCCTGGGAGGTACTTCGCCAATCGTTCTGTCGAGGCAATACTGCGGTATGCCGCCTCACGCGCAGTTAGCAGTGCTGCGGGGTCTCCGTTCGCCTGATCGATCATGCGCTTCGCCAGGACTGGGGTGAAGTTCACGATGGTGTCCATCGCGGCAATCGCGAAGGCGGGATTGCTTTGCAGTAGCGCATCACCATTGATCTGCTTCCAGTACTTGCTCTTGTAGACCTCTCGCGCACCCTCCTCGGTAAGCTTGGAGATGTCTCCAGCCTCTGGGTTGTTCTTTCCGGTGATCCCGTATCTCGATGGGCCTTGCCCGTTGTCATCAGGGACATATGCCGACCCCTCACGCTTCAGCACGTTGCCAATGATCGAGTCCACAGTGACCTTGGTGCTGGTCCTGGTTGGCATCGGCATGTTGCCAAGAACAACCTCGGCATTCGATGCCTTGCTCGACTGGTAGGTCGAGACAATAGGCTGGAGGAACCCCTCGACCTTCTGCGCCACATCGAAGGTCACATAGGCATGCTCGATCCTGGGCGCGAGTTGCTGCCTCTCTTTCGCGCTCAGAACTTCCTTGAATGCCGGAAGGTCTGACCGATATGTCCCTTCCCACATTGCCTTCGCAATATCTGGACGGTTCTCATCGATTACCTTCGTCAGCAGTGCGGTCGCGAATTGATCCCTGACGTTCTGCGTTGCCTCAGTGATGTATTGCAGACCCTTCGCGTTGCTCTGCACACGGTTCTGCATGTACGTCCCAACAGCATTCTCCGCATCCTCTACTGCCGACTTGTAGTCGGATCCGAATGTGGTGCTTGCCACATCAATCGTGTTGATCGTCTTCAGGTTGCGGCTCACAGTGGTGTTCATCACATCGATGTCCCACTTGCTGCGCTCAGAGGCTTGATGCTCCAGCACCTTTGCCTTCTGCATCATCATCATGCCTTGCGCCCTCTGCTGAAACTTTTGCTTTACCAATGGATCGGTGATCGTGTCTTCTACACTCTTGTGAATGCCACCAAACTGTTCGACAGTGGTGTCGAAGAACTTTGGATCGGCAGCTTTCTGACGTTCCTGCTGCCCCCATCCAGTGTTCTCTGGATTGTTCTTTGCCAAGTCCAGTTTCTCGCCAAGCTTGTTCAGGGCATCGTTGGCGTTGACTGTCGCCCAGTCCTCCCGTGCCTTGTACAGTTCATCAGCCACCATGCCCATCGAGTTGGCGAACTTCTGGGTGTTCTGCGCCCGAATGTCGTACCCCTGCGTCCCAGGTGCTTCCATCGACACTGGGCCAGCAGGGTTCGGATCAGACCGTCTTCCTACATCAAGTTCACTGGGGAGGGAGGTTGCCATTTGGTCACCTAACTAAACACCGGAACATCACCGGCACTATTTGGCGACATGCCACCACCCTTCACGCCCCCACCACTGCTGGGCGATCCGAATGTGTTGTACTTCTCAAACAGGGTCGCGCCGGCATTCGCCAGCAACCCCATGTTCGCCATGTCCACAGACCCTCTACTTTGAGCGACTTGCTGCGCCCGTGTGTCGGCAGTCCACACATCCAGGTCACCCTTCAGCCTCGTTTGACGCGCCTGTTCCTCGTAACCCCACTGCTTTTGCTGGCCTTGATAGGCTGCTTCCGCAATGATCCTGGCGCGTTGCACTGCAAGGTCTGCCCCGTAGGTCGCACTCGCGCCGATCTTCGCTGCCTGGGATGACAGGAGGTAGTCTGCTGTGCGTTGGACATCGATGTTTGCCCTCTGACCAATTGCTTCCATTTGACCGGCATACTGGTACTTCTGGTCTCTACCAAAAGCCGCAACTTGCTGACCTTGCTGCGCCGCCGCCATCTGACCGGCGAACTGCATGTTGTTTGCTTGAGTCCCATTTATAGACTTCAGGATCGTGAATGCGGCAGGAAGGAAGGATGTCCACCCCCCCATGCCCCCTGCTGCTGCTTCTATCATTATGAAACCTCCATATCTATGCTCACCGCAAGCATGGTGCAAGGTCTTGGTGCTTGAGCAACAAGATATATCCGCGCCTCGGTCCCCCAGGAACCTGGGAATTCAATCGTTGTCTCATCGTAGGCAGTCCAGATGGCATCTGGATCAACAGGCTTGCTCTGCTCTTCCCCAGGCATCACATCAAGGATGTCTTCACTCTGCCCGTAGCGCAGTCCCTTGGGGTGCGTGTCTGCCATCACCAGACCAATGTGGTTGATGGTCTTGTGCTTGTTGAGAACGGTTTGTGCGTTCTGGGTTGGAGACCCAAGCTTCATCGAGTAGAACTCTGCCGAATATGGCAGTCCAACCACGATGTTGGTCGCCGCAGTTGCCAGGGTGATAGACCCACCGGACACCGTGTAGGACTGGGTGTAATCGTCTGCCGTTCCGACATCAACCCCATCAGCCCAGACGCAGACGTTCTTCCCCTCCAGGTGACCAAGACCATTGACCGTTGTCGAGGATGCCTGGGTCACATGAATGAATGAATCCGCAAGCTTGCAGACCGTGTCGCCGGCACACTCCGTACTCTGCGCCATCTTCTCCAGGTAGCGCACCGTCACCCCGTTAATGCTGCGCTTCACAACATAGTAGGTGAGGTCATCAATCTGCCCCAACTGCCCAGGCATGACAATCACATCCTCTATGTCACCATCGGTCTCAATCTTGATCCAGGCATTCACCTCTTCAGCAGCATCTGTCACAAGCATTGCGACTGTGCCGTCTGCCAGGACGCAGTGAATGCGGGTGTCAGGTTGCCGTTGGATCGACATCCGCACAATGCCTGGATACCCGATCTCAGGGATGATGTTGCACAGGTCGCCTGACTCGTAGTCGTACTTCTGGATGTTGTAATCCATCTTGTACAACTTGTTCCCGTTCCTCTGCGCGAACACCACCGAATGGTCAATCTTGATGGCAGTGACATTCGCACTGCCATGCGTTGATGTGGATTTCACGTTGAACGATGTCGGAGTCAATGGCTCATCAAGACTCGATGACCGTGCAGACAGTTCTGCACTCGCAGTGCCGATCATCAACCGTTGGTTGGAACACATCCAGGTAATTGAATCCACCGCACCAACCAGGGCGCGGTTGATGGGGCCGGAATCTCCCAACGTGTCTTCATCGTGAGAATCGAATGCTCCTGCCACCGACCCCCAGATTCTTGCCTTGCCTGACCACCAGCAACGCGCCTCATGCAGTGCCACACCACTGGGCCAGCCGGATGTGTCGGACCAGTGACCCTCTTTCCACAGGTCCGTTGCAACCACATCACCAAGGGATGTCAACACCTCCGCAGTGACTGATGTGCTTGATGTGTATGCGGTGACACGGACGATCCCCGTGATCGACCCTGTCGGATAGCTGATCTCATAATCGATGTCATCCGCGCCACCATAATCGGCTTGCTTAACGCCGATCCGGTAGTAGACGATCTGGTTGTCGTAGGTGTCCGCATACGAATACGAACCATCGACAGTGAACGTGGAGTCCGGTGTGTCTGCCCAGTTGCTGGTGTCTCCAAAACTGCGTTGCAACTGCACGGTTGAGGCAGTCAACCCAGCAACAGTGATCGTGATCGTCCTATCGGTTCCAACACCCTGCACCAGCAGGGGATCGGTGAAGTCTCCAGCAGCAGGAGGTGCGCTTGCGGTGTTCCCGTTGACACGCTGAGACTCTGATGTGATCTGGTACAAACGCCCCACATCGGTGGAGTAGAACAGTGCCTTGCTTGCCGTCAACGTGATGTTCCCGCTCAACGCAGACGGGGTCAACGTGATTGGGGAGGTGTTGATGAAACCGAAAGGCCCATCATCTGGCGCGTAGAGGACAATCGACCAGGAACCGTCTGCCCTGCGCTCGATCATCCTCTGCTGGAAGTCTGCGGTGGCGATAAAGATCACATCGCCAGTGCTGTCTGTCCTGATGTAAGGCAGATAGTCCACTGTGTAGGGAGTTGGAAGTTCAACGATCCCTGCCGCCTCAATGGCGCAACGGGTTACCGTGACCGAATACTCCAGGCGCGACAGGAACCGCACAGAGAACTGTGCCGTAGTGGGAGTGAACGTGATGCTATGCGTCCCAGTCTTTAATGTTGCCTCACTGACCAAGTCATCGTTGCCCTGGGTCGAGCCAACGCGAAACAAGACGGGACCGTGCGTCACGGTCACACGCAGTGCATGTTGAACACCTATGCTGCTGCAATTCACCAACCGGTCTGCGATCCCCGCATTCGTTCCGGTCCCAGTGATCACCAAGTTCAGACCACCACCCACGGTCCCACCAGACTCACTGTTGTTTGTGTAGGTGGACAGTTCGCCAATGGTGGTCGCGACATAGGGTCTGGTGAGCAACGAATCCTCGATCCAAAAACGAAGGATCGAGTCCGTGAACTCCAGAATGGCAGAATCGTCTACTGCGAAAACGAACGGGATCATCCGCGCCGGCGCATTCGATTTGACCGACCCAAGATGCTCAAGGCCAGGACGTATCGACATGGACCCAAGAACCCTGGGAATCCAGTTCGTCTGGGTCTCTGCCGATAGCGCAATCCGCTTGATGTCTGATCGAGCAACGCCGAAACGTGACACCAACCCTCGGTTGAAAGATACAAGTGCCCGTTGTTGTCGCGACATAGCTACCCGATCAAGCTGCCATTGGTATTCCCACCGTCCCTGCGACTGCTTCCGTATGTCCTCGCCCTGCTCCAGGTGCCTTTGGCAGGGAACTTTGTCGGTTCAGCCATTGCGGCAGCATTCTTCGCGTCCCGCTTGAACCGTTCCATGGTTTGGAGGATCAGCTTCAGCTTGTCCTCGGAGTCCGCGATTTTCATTATGACGCGAGAGGCAAGGTGCGCCGAAACGAAGTCCGCGAATGACTGGGGCCATTTCCCCATGTTCATCCCCCAGTCCTCATCGTTGCTGATGTACTTCAGGTAGATCGTGTCGAGGTCTGAGTACCACTGATCACCCTCATCGGTGTACGCAGTCAGTGGCGCACTGAAATACTCATCGGAACACACCGCACTGGTGGCAACCCAGTCATCAGGTTTGTTGAACACGCGCCTGTAGCCGAAATCCGGCTCGATGGACGGGTCATAGTCGATCTGCACAGTCCTCATCGCAAACCGCCACTGCCCCTCCTCCAGGCACTTGTTCACCGCACCACCGTTCCATGCCTGATCGAGGTTCCGGCGAGGCTCACGGTCTTCTGAGAGGCTCGATAGGGACCGTTCGCCGCATAGCAGCAGTGCCGTGTTGTAGACTTCCAGCCGATCAGCCATGTGTCACCTCTCAGTGTGGCGCGGAGATCACTTTTTCATGTTCCCGCATCCATCCGTTCGCTTCGTCCTTGGTCTGGAAACCGTTCCTGACCACCACTTGATCTGCCAGCCGGATCACCGCAAATCGATGCTGCGGTCCCTTCCACTCGACCTTGTGCTTCGCCACGCTCGACGGCAGAACCTCGGTGTCGAGTAGGTCGTACTTCGAAACCATCATCACCTTCGCCCAGGAACGATCCACCTGGATCACAATCAGGTTCGCGATCCATGAACCGTCTTCTGCGCGAACCTCGATGTGATCGTATGGTTGCAGTTGCGCCGCCATGTGCGCCCAGTACCCTGGGTTCGTCAGGTCTTCGACGGTGTGCGAGAGTTCCGCATTCACGATCCAGTCCTGCCGTTCGTTCTCGGCAAGCTTCATGCGGGTGGGGTGAATGATCGGGGAACGTCTTTCGATCTGCTTGAGATCGTCCATCGCGCCCTGGTGTCGTTGCGCGGCAGCAGCAGTGTCTGCATGAGCAGTTTTCGCTTGCTCCTCAGTCATCCTGCGCCGCATCTGAATCTCTTGAGCCGGTGTCATTTTTTGCTGCTCATCCATGTGCTTCTCCTCAGAAGGATTAAAAAAGCCCCAGACCGGTCTGTGCGCCGGCCTGGGGTAAGGCGGCAACCTTTAGGTTGTCGGACTCCAGCCACCACCACCGGCAGAGGACATTGCTGCCGCCCCACTGGTGCTGATGTTGCTGATGGTCAGCAGACGGGTGATCACCGTCCCTGCGCCACCGGAAGAACCCACCGCCAGAATCATGTCACCAGGGCGCATGCCCAAGGGACCAGCATCCGAGAAGTAACCGGACGATGCGATTGCGGTGGTGTTGTCGGTTGACCAGTACCCCCACAGTTGCCCACCGAAGGCGCGACCCTCCGAATAGACAGACGTTGAGGCTTTGTACGCATTGTTCATGTAAATGGTCGAGCCGGTTGTGCCGGAACCAGGGATGCGTTGATCCACCGAAGCATTGGTCCCAAACATCAGGACGGGAGGGTTGGCAATGGAACTTGCCGCAGTTGAGCCGTTGTAAGCCATGATTGATCTCCTTGATCAGATGATGGTTGATGGATTAGGCGTATGCGGAACCATCGTGCGTGATGACAACCACGCCGGTGTTCTGCAACAGTTTCGCGCCCATGAAGGCAGATGCCCTCGCCCAGGAGTAGTCCTGCTCTTCGTCGTATCCCACCGGCGATTGCAGACCCGCAGTGTCCATTGCGTGTCCGATTGCCGACTTGTGGAACAGGAACGAAGTCTCACTCGTCGTACCCTTGCCTGGGAGGTTGGGGTGTTCGACGATGAGGCAGTTCCTCCACCGGTATGCCATCGGCTTGTCTTTCCAGGACGGGTTCTCCGCGCCGGCATAGGGCCGCATGTCAACCCATTGGGCATTCGCGAACTCCGGTGCTTGCTCCAGGTACGCCAGGAAGCTGGGCTGGCAGAGCAGGGTGACATTGCTGTCCCACGGCACTGCGGCGTTGCTCAACTTCACACGCGCATTCTGGAAGAGGGACACGTTGGGGATCGTGACTGCTGCCGTGCCGATTGCCACCGATCCGGTTGCGAGTTCGGTGACGATCAGGTCATCGATCTTGCGGTTCAGAACGGCGAGGGTGGTCATCTGCATGACCGCACGTTGATTGCCCTGGGACGCGAAGACGTTGAAACCGGTCTTGCGAACCAGATCGTGCCATTCCTGCAAGGTGCAGGTGTTCTGCGTCAGGGAATCGCCACGCGCCGGAATGCGTCCGTTCACACCACGCGAGACCGCAGTCGCAGCACCGGAACCAGCAACCAGAAAGACAGCTTGCTGACCCTTGATGACTGCTTCAGTTGTCACGCACTCGCGCAGCAGTGACTGGTGCTGTTCGAATGCCTGGACGAACTCCTGGCGGTATTGAATTTGAAAGGCAGTGTCTGCCATGATAAATCTCCTTGAAAACGATTGAGTGAAAAATCAATCCGTTTGCTTGGGGTATCCATCGGTGGCAGACAGCAGAGGTATCCTTGCGGGTTCTGCGCCTGTTCCTACTGGGGCCGCGCTACCGGTAGTATTTGCTTCAGTGGGATCAGTCTCCTGGTTATCCCTATGCCGCCTTCTTGCTCTTTGCTGCTTCCCGTTCCAACGCGCCGTTCAGGTCGCGCAGTCTGGCTTGCATCTTTTCATCCTTGTTGTACGCAGTTCGGTTGGTGGACATGAACTTGAGAATCTCGTTGCGTTCATCTTCCACCGACTTCGCCAGATTGCCACCAGCACCTGGAGTCACTGTGGCAGTTGGGTTGCGCTCAAGTTCGATTTGCAGCAACCACCGCAGTGCTTCCGGTGAACTGGCAATCGGGGTTCCATCTCCCAGTCTGCCGTTCAACAATCCTGTCTTCAACCCTTCCGGTGCGTTATCCAGAAACGAACTGATCAGGGTCAGGTTCCGTTTGTAGTTTACACCCCATTCTTCGCGAAGGAAATCCTCTGACTTTGAGGCAATTTCCCCGTCCTGTGCAGCACGGTTGGCATTCAGCTTTCCGACCATCTCGTAATAGGCGGCAACGGATGCCTTGACCTGTTCCGGTGTCTGGTTGGTGGCATGGGCAGTCTTCAGGTAGTCATCGATCAGGGACTTGTCTGCTGTCGCCGGAATGACATCACCCAGGTCGTACTTTTCAGGGGTCTCAGGGATGCCAAGTGCCTCTCGGTACTCTTTGATCTGGTCCTCGGTGGCATCTTTCTTCAGGATCGGCTTGAGGTCGCCACTGCTGATCCTGTTTTGGGCGGCAATCAAGGCATCCACAACCGCTTCAGGTGAGGCATACCGGCCCAGGCGGGACAACTTCTTGGCATCCCCCTTGGCTACCTTGTCGCGCCAATCCTCGCCCCAGGCAGTGGGTTCCGTTTTGGCATCAGCCTTTGCTGCCGGCGCAGCATCAGCCTTTGCTGCGGGTGCAGCATCTGGTTTCGCCGCCGGTGCTACGGTATCAGGTGCGGCATCAGGTGCTGGTGCAGCATCAGGCACTGCTGCCGGCGCGACATCTGCGCCACTTGCCGCCAAGGGTGCTTCGTCATCGATCAACGGTGCGGTGTCTACAATTTCATCAGCCATTATTGCTCCCTCCTCAGGGATTGAAGATTAAGTCGAGTGAGTTTTACAACCTGTTGCCCGACAAATGCTCGACCAAGGGCAAATGCCGTATGTCTTTCGCTTTCGTAGTAATGAAAATCGTATGCCCCCGCACCGCACTCGATGATCCACTTAATAGCGCGTTGCTGCTGGGCGGGGTCTGCTTCGCCACGCACCATTGCCTGGATTGCGGCAACATCAGCAGTCTCGTATGCGGCAGGGACTGCCGGTGTGTCTGCGAGGGTCTTCTTAGTTGGCATCGCGATCTTCTCTCCTTCTTGTCATCAATGTTCCTTCGATCCTGGCTACAGCAGAATGAACTTCAGACAAGTTGTCGGAAATCTTTTCCTGCCGGTTGAACAAGGTTTCAAACTTCCCGTTCTGCTGATCAACGTGCTTGTCGAACACATCCCTTGCCAAAAGACTTTCCTCCAGCCTTGTTAATCTACGGGTGAGATGATTCCAAACCCAACCCAATGCTCCAGCCACGGTCACAGTAGCGACCTCCGCAAACTTATCTGGCAACTCCATTTTCATCCCCCCATCCCTGGTTGCGGCATTGGTTGTGGCATCCCACTCACCGGCGCACCCGCACCAGGGTTTGGAGCCTCTACAGACGTTCCTGACAGGTTGCTTGCGACCTTGGATGCCTGTTCCATACTGGAGAGCATCTGTTGCGCTTGCTGCGCCTGTGCTTGCTGGGCGGCGAGAATCGCGATCTCGTCTTCCGTTCTGAGCCAGATTGCCGGTGTCTGGATGCCTACCAGGGCATCCCGCAACGCAATCTTCGCATCGACCACAAACGCCGCACTCGGATCGAGCGCAATCGCATCTGCCAGCAGAGTCTTGACCTCCAGAATCTTCTGACCCTTCTGCTGGTCAATGGCATCGTGCAGTGGCGATTCGAACGTGAACTCGATGTTCGCGCCTTGTAGTTCCTTGGGCCAGGAACCAGGGTTGCCGAATGCACCGTTCCTGACCAGGATGTCGAAGGTCTCCTCGCACAGTGCTGCGTTGTACTCAG
>Ga0114967_10004075_pt1 | contig 11855 bp, 8 predicted proteins | sample M_130628_MF_Meta_FD_92639 | JGI IMG/M metagenome (GOLD analysis project Ga0114967, IMG submission 92639) | Freshwater microbial communities from Lake Montjoie, Canada to study carbon cycling - M_130628_MF_MetaG | ecosystem: Environmental > Aquatic > Freshwater > Lake | place: Lake Montjoie... | reverse complement strand
GGTTCGGGTCAGGCTGAAGGGTGTGGTCGCGAGGGATTGCACACCGACGAATCCCTGAATCCCGCCGGGGGAGGGAAACCCGTTCTGGCTGACAAAGGTGGACATCGACAGGGGCTGCCAGAAATTGGGGTTGGTGTCGGCGGAATAGTTATGATCCAGGTCGGCGATCAGCGGGATGCCCAGGCCCAGGGGCATGTTTTGCCGGGTGGGGAATTCGCCGTTGTTTCCCAGCGCCGGCAGGGCCCGGGCGGGGTCCATGTTGGGATTGACGCTGGCGTTGTAGGGTTGGGGGTAGGTGGTGCTGCTGAAACCGTCGCCAGCGCCCCATGCCAGCACGGCGGCACCGATGCGCTTGCCCAGTTCCGCCGGAGTGGTGGCGCTGGTAATGGCGGCCTTGCCAATGGTGGGGGAATAGCCAAGGGCGGTCAGTTTGTTATCAAGATTGATTTCGGTGGCGGTCCAGCCATTGGTGCCATCCGCCGTGAAAAAACGGCTGCGGAGAATGCGGTAGGCGGCATAGCTGATCGCCTCGCGCCGGGCGGCTTCCACATCCGGCGGCAGGGGGGAGATTTTTTCATTGGCCAGGTAGCCCACGGCGGTGGCGTCATAGGCGGCCCAGGCATCATACATGGCCACGGCGCAGTGGAATAGATTCCGCGCATGGGCCGGTGGATTGGGCAGATTCAGCCGGATGGCGGAGAGGATTTGCTCATTCCACTCCCGGGCGGCGGAGGGCACAGCTAAAACCACGGAAGGCACCAACGACGCAGCACCAAAAATCAGAAGGAATCGCGCGGATTGAATTTTCATAATTTTACAAATCCTATATAAAGCAAAATGGGGAGTATTGCCACCTGAAAAGTAGCAGACCTTAATGAATTCCATGCGTTACATCGCAAAAACCCGCTGGGATTTCCAAAAAAGAACTCTTTTTTCGGAAAAGGAGCGGAATTCAGTTCGCGACCGGGATGAATTTGATGATTGTCCGGAGCGGGGAGTGCTGTCATTATGAGCGAATGGCAGAGATCAGAGATCAGACAGCGGCATGGCTGAAGGGATCCGCGCGGTTCAATACCACGCGCTGGACCATGGTATTGGAGGCGGGCTCGGAAGGGAAGGAGCGGGAGGCGGCGCTGGAGGAGTTTTGCCGGGTGTATTGGTATCCGGTGTATGCCTTTATCCGGAAGCGCGGCACGGAGCCGGAGACCGCGCGGGATCTCACTCAGGGGTTTTTCGGGAAGCTATTCCGTCAGGACTGGATCTCCGGGCTGGAGCGCCGGGACACGCGCTTCAGCACGCGTTTGTGTGTTTCCCTGAAGAATTATCTGGCAAGTGAATACCGCCGGGAAACGGCTCAGAAGCGGGGCGGAGGATCGATGCAGGTTTCCCTGGATCTGATGCAGGCGGAGGCGTGGTATGGCATGGAGCCGGAGACGGGAGAGACCCCGGAGCGGATTTTTGAGCGGCGCTGGGCGCAGGCGGTGATGGAGGCAGGGCTGCGCCGTTTGGAGACGGATTGCGTCTCAATGGGAAAGGGCCTGTTATATGAGGTGCTGCATCCGTTTTTGTCCCGCGAGCCCAAGCCCGGGGAGTATGCGGAGGTGGGGCCATTGCTGGGCATCGAAAGCCGGGCGGTGGCGGTGGCGGTGTTCCGGCTGCGGAAGCAGTTCCAGGCGATGGTGAGGGAAGAAGTGGTGCAGGGGGTGAAGGATCCGGCGCTGGTGGAGGAGGAGCTGCGGTTTTTGGCCCAGGCGTTGTGAGGCGGGGGTGAGGAGGCGTTAAAGGTTGGCTATTTCCACAGGATGGGTATAGGAGAAAAGCGTGACGCCGAATAGCCCTTCCTCCACAGAGCTTCCCGCCCTTTGCGGGGAATGCGGTGACGTATTGCCAGGCGGGGGAAAGGGGCTTTGTCCCAGGTGTTTGTGGAAGGTATCGTTCGGCGGTCCGCCGGAGGAGGAGGCGGGCGATGGGAGCGGACCGGCGGCCTGGGCGCGCCTCGGGGATTATGATTTGTATGATGAAATCGCCCATGGTGGCATGGGGGTGGTTTACCGGGCGACCCAACGGCGCCTCGGCCGGCAGGTGGCGGTGAAGGTGCTGCGGGGCGGGGCCTTGGCAGACCCGGAGGCCCGGCGGCGTTTCCGGCGCGAGGCGGAGTCGGCCGGCCGGCTGCAGCACCCCGGCGTGGTGGCGGTGCATGATGTGGGTGAGGATCAGGGGGTATGCTGGTTTTCCATGGACTATGTGCCGGGGGAGAATCTGGCGCAGCGGGTGCAGCAGCGGGCCATGGAGGCGCGGGCGGCGGCGGCTTGTGTGAGAAAGGTGGCGGAGGCGATCCAGCATGCCCATGAAAACGGCGTGCTGCACCGGGACTTGAAGCCCTCGAATATCCTGATGGGCCTGGATGATCAGCCGAAGGTGACGGACTTTGGCCTGGCCCGCCACCTGGAGGAGACCACGGGCTGGCGGGTGGCGGCCTTGACGCATTCCGGACAGACCCTGGGATCGCCCGGCTACGCGGCACCGGAGCAGGCGCTCTTTGGCAAGGCGGCGGTGGCAGCGGATGTCTATGGACTGGGGGCGGTGCTCTATCATACCCTGACGGGACGGGCTCCCTTTGTCGGGCCCACCCTGGATTCCATCCTGCTCCAGCTCCGGGAGACGGAGCCGGTGCCTCCCCGGCGGCTGAACCCGACGGTGCCGCCGGATCTGGAGACGATCTGCCTGAAGTGTCTGGAAAAAGCCCCGGAGCGGCGATATGTCAGTGCGGCGGCTCTCGCGGAGGATCTGCGGCGCTTTTTGATGGGGGAAGTGCTCCTGGCCAGGCCAGTGGGTTTGCCAGGCAAGGCGGTGCGCTGGTGCCGGCAGCGTCCGGCCCTGGCGGGGCTGGCGGCGGCCTTTTTCCTCGCGGCGGCCCTCGGCACTGGAGGCGTAATTTATCAATGGCGGCGGGCGGAACGCAAGGCGGCGGCGGAGGTCTGGCAGCGGGAGCTGGCCCAGAAAGGCGAGCGCGCGGCGCGTCTCCGGACCTATACTGCCGGGGTGTTCGCCGCCAGCCAGGCGCTGCTGGAGGAGGACACCGGCCGCGCCGGGGATTTGTTGGAAGGCCTGATCCCCGTTCCGGGCACGGAGGACTTCTGCGGGCCGGAGTGGTATCTGCTGCAAAACCGCACCCGCAGTCAGGATCTGCGGGTCCTGACCGGGCATCCCTGGATCGTGGCCTGCCTCGCGGCCTCGCCGGATGGGCGCTGGCTCGCCTCCGGGGGGCGCTATGTGTCAGGCTGGGGTGGGGAACAGAGCACCTGTTTTGTCTGGAATCCGGCCACCGGGGAACAGGTGTTCAAGGGCAAGCTGGGGATGGGTTCGGTGAGGTCCTTGGCCTTTACCCGGGATGGCCAGCGCCTCATGGTATCCGCCGCCGGGCGGACTGGTTTTCTCCAGACCGGCACGTGGACGGAAGTGGCCCCTTCGGTGTCAGGGAATTACGGTTGCCTGGCGCATGGGCAGCCCTGGCTGGCCACCACCGCGCCGAATGAGGGAGAGGTGCCGGGCTTCCAGGGCACTTTGGTGTTATACCACGCAGATGACCTGAAGGAGATCCGGCGCTATCCGGTCTGGGGGACCCAGGTGGCTTTCACGCCGGATGACCGTTTTCTGGTGGTGATGGGATTGACGGAAGACCTGCAGGTTTGTCCGGTGGAGGGGGATGGCCCGGTGCGGCGCTATGTGTCCGGCCGGCGCATGAATGCCATGGCGGTGTCGCCGGATGGTCATTGGCTGGCGGCCTGCGGGGGCTCGGATGTGCAGGTGTGGGATCTGACGGCAGCGGAGGGCACGGCTCCGCGCCTGTTGTCAGGGCATGGCCTGGATGTGAAGGGGATCACGTTTGCTCCCTCCGGGGACCGGCTGATCACCACCGGGTCCGACCGCACCATCCGCTTTTGGGATACGGCGGAGTGGAAGGCTGCCGGCGTTTTGAGAGGACACCGCGATGAAGTGTGGTGCGCGCAGCAGGATCCCCAGGGGCACTGGCTGGCCACTGGCAGCAAGGACCGGACGGTGCGGCTGTGGCCGGTGCGCCCGCTGGTGGCGGCGCCGGGGCCTTCCCACAAAGTAACTCAGCCGATGGTGTGGTCCCGGGATGGGAAGAAAATCATGACCTGCCTGCGCAGTGGCGGGAGCCGGGTTTGTGATCCCGGGCAGGGCACCGGAGGCGCGGAAATCCCCATCACGGCCCGGGCGGCGGATGCGGATGGCACCTGGTGCCGTTTTGTGGAAGGGCCGGGCCGGATCGAGTGGTTTGACGATGCCGGGAAGCTGGTGAGGAGCGTGCCGCTGGAGGGGGATCCGGTGCGCTTCAAGGACATCGAAAGCATGGCCTGGGCCCTGGAAAGCCATCGTTTCGCGCTCGCACTGCCGGGGCAAAAGGTTGCGGTGTGGGATACCACTTCGGGCCGCCGGGTGGCTTTCCTGGACCGTCCTGCCGGCGGCCTGAGTCTGCCCGTCACGCTGAGCCGGGATGGCCGCCAACTGGCAGTGGCGGGCAGTTCAGCGGCGGTGGCGTTGCTTTATGTGGTGGAAACCGGTGCGGTGCAAAAGCTGATCGGGCACTTTGCGCAAATCACCACCCTGGCCTTTTCGCCGGATGGACGGCAACTGGCCAGCGGCAGCGTGGATGCTACCATCCGCCTCTGGGACACCGCCACCGGGGCCGCCCAGGCGGTGCTGCGTGGCCACGTGCAGGATGTGAATGCCGTGGCCTACGCTCCCGGAGGCCACACCCTGGCCAGCGTGGGGAACTTTGAGGCGGTGCGCTTTTGGAATCTGGAAACCGCCACGGAAGTGGCCACGCTGCCCATGAATGACGTCACCAGCTTTCTGAGCTTCAGCCCGGATGGCCGCTGGCTGGCGGTCAACCGCGGCAGCCCCGCCGGGCGCCCCTCCCCGGAAATGGAACGCCTGCTCCTTCTACCGACCGGCCATGACACCGCCCGCTAAGCTGTGGCTAGGCCGGCTGCGGGACCGGTGGCGGCAGGCGGCGGCTCAGGGCGCGGCGGAACATGATCGCTTCCAGCACATTCTCTGAGGTCAGGAGACCAGCGAGGCGTCCGTCCTTCAGCACGGGGAGCAAGGGCAGCTTGGAACCGCGCAGGGTTTCCAGCGAGATATCCAGCGCATCATCCGGACCACAGTGGGAGGTGCAGGGCCGCATGAACTGGGACACCACCTGGCCAGGCTGGGAGGACTCCAGCACCGTGGCCACATCCTGACGGCTCACGATGCCCAGGAAATGTCCCTCGTGCACCACGGGAAAGTCCGCCTGCCAGCCCTGCAGGATCAATTGCACAATGTGCGGCGCGGTATCCTCCGGCGAGACCCGCCGGTAGTCCGTCAGCATCGCATCCCGCACGTGCAGCCCATCCATCAGGGAATCCTCCTCCACCGCATCCGCCTCATTGGAGGCCCCGATCCACACAAAAATGGCGATGAAGAGCAGCATGTATTGGTGGTGCAGCAGGCCGAAGAGCGCAAACAGCACCGCCATGCCCTGACCGATCGTCGCAGCGGTGCGGGTCGCTTTGGGATAGCTCATTTTCATGGCCAGCGCCGCCCGCAGCACCCGGCCCCCATCCATGGGAAAGGCAGGCAACAGATTGAACAGGATCATCATCACATTCAGCCGGAGCAGATTCCAGAGGATGCCGCCTTCCAGTAAATTGCCGGAATGGGTGGGCAGCTTCGCTCCCTGCAAAAATAACATTGCCCCGATGATGCTGGCCAAAACCACATTTACCGCCGGTCCGGCGATCGCGACCAGCAGTTCCTGTTTCGGATTGGATGGCATGCGCTCCAGCCGGGCCACCCCACCGATGGGCAACAGCGTGATATCCTCTGTGCCGATGCCAAAACGCCGCGCCGTCAGCGCATGGCCGTATTCATGCAGCAGCACGCAACTGAAGAGCGCGATCACCAGAAACACCACAGAAATGGCTGCCTTCGCCCCCAGATCCAGCCAGGTGCCATAGCCCACCCACGCCAGAAAAAGGATAAAGGTGAAGTGCAGATAGACATCGATGCCCCAGAGGCGACCCAGTTTTAGAGACCATTTCATATTTTGATATTACCCATGGGAAGCGGCGGGGAAAGGGCGCTTCGTGCAGGAGATTCCATCCTTCGGCCTTTCCCGCCGCGCTGCCCGCGTATCAGATCCACCGTGACAAATGCCGCCGCCCATGCCACAACCCCAGCGTCCCGTGGGACATATAGAAACCTTTTCATGACCGATCCCCCCCTCTCTGTCCCGCTTCCCGTCCCCCTGGAACCCTGTTCAGCCACGGGACTGGAGCGGGCGGCCGTGTCAGCCCCGTGCTTTATCAGCTATGCCCAGCACGGGGAAGACGTCCTGCTCTGGCGGGTGCTGCGGGACGTGGAGGCCGGCTTTTACATCGATGCCGGAGCCTGCCATACCGTGCTGGATTCCGTGACGCAGGCCTTTTACGAGCGGGGCTGGCGCGGGATCAATGTGGAGCCCGTGCCGGAAGCCGCCGCCGCCTTTCTGCCCGCGCGGCCGCGGGATGTGAACTTGTGCGCCGCCCTCTCCGACTGCCCCGGCACCCTGCCATTTTATGAAGTCGAAGGCACCGGCCTCTCCACCCTGTCCGCTGAAATGGCCGCACACCAGCGCCAGCTCGGCCGGCGGGTGCTGCAGCATGAGGTGGAAGTCACCACCCTGGCGGAAGTCTGCCGCCAGCATGCCCCGCCCGTGGTGCACTTTCTCAAAATTGACGTGGAGGGCCTGGAGGAATCCGTCCTGCGCGGGGCCGACTTCCAGGCCTGCCAACCCTGGCTGATCCTGGTGGAAGCTATCGTGCCCAACACCACCATTGCCACCCACAGCACCTGGGAACCCCTCCTGATCCGCGCCGGGTATGAGTTCCTGTTTTTTGATGGTTTGAACCGCTATTACGCCAGTGCCGCCAAGGCCGCTACCTTCCGCCCCCACTTTCAAACCCCCATCAACCCCATGGATTGTTACCAAACCCATCGGGAGCAGAGCACCCTGGCCGCCCTGAAACAAGCCCAGCGCCAGCAGCGCAAACTGGCGAAGAACCTGGAAAAAACCCAGGCCCGCCTTGCTGAACTCACCAGCTTCCGCAAAGCCGTCCTGCACCACTACCGTGCGCCCGCCCCCGCCCCCCGGGCCCTCCGCCTCGGTCTGAAGCTCGCCCGCTTTCTGCGGAAACTGGTAAAAGATTGGGGTTAAAAAATTCTGGACCGGGAAGCGGCCAGACAGCTCCCGCCTGCAAAGGGTATAAATCTTTGACCACCCATCTTTCACCAAAAAAGCGGGGGGCGCTAGACCTCCCGGTCCTGGAGGCGGCGGATGCGGTTTTTCAGGCGGTGGGCACCGGGGGTTTGCTGGAAGAGGATGTCTGATTCACCCTCGGCGGCGGAGGAGAAGGAGAGATCGCCGACGCCGAGCAGGCCGGGGAAGCCGGTTTTTCTAACGGTGATGGCGCGGATGTCCGGGATGCGGATTTCCGTGGAGCTTTTGGAGAAGAAGCCGCGCTGCACTTCCACCCGGCGGGTGGTGAGGCGGTATTCCACAGAAGAGCGGCGCAGCAGGGTGAGGGCCAGCCAGAGGCCACCGCAGAGCCACCCGGCGGCGAGCCACCAGCCGCCGTTTTCCCAGCGGCCTGCATACCAGCCGCCGGCCATGAGCAGGAGCGCGGCGAGCAGGCTGCGCCAATACATCCAATAGCTGGGATGGCCGGTGTAAAGGGTGCGCAGGGGCAGGGGCACGGGCGCGGCGGGCTCCTCCAGCGGCAGGGGAGCGGGCACCCAGCGGGTGGGCGGCGGCGGCGGGGCAGGGGCAGGCTCAGGCGCGGCCTCAGCCGGGGAAGGCGGGATGACCTTGAACAAATCCCGCACCCGGCAACGGCGGCCGGTGACGGTATCCTGGCAAATCGTTCCGGCTCCCAGCTCGTCGGCATCCACCATGTCGAGGAGGTCCTCCTCGGTGTAGGGACCATCGGTGGTGCCGTCGGGCAGGGTGATGAGATATTCCGCGATCAAGGCAGGGTGGGATCCAGGGCTTCCGGCACGGGAGGGAGCAGGTCCTCGCGCTGGAGAAAGAGTTTGAGATTCAAGCGCGCCAGCTCCTCCTGGGGCATCCGGAGCACGAGGGTGAGAAAGGGGGTGAGACGGTCCGTTTCTGCCAAGGCGCTGTGCACCAGGCTGGCGATGATTTGCGGATCTCCCCCAGCGGCGGGGAAGATATTGGTGGCGCGGAAGAGGACCCGGCCGGCATCGTAATCCAGTTCAAAGGCCCCGACCGTGAGTTCCAGATTGGTGCGCATCAGCAGCTCGCTGATCAGGCCACTGCGGCTGTCCGGCACCTGATGCCCCAGGGTGGTGCCCACGGAAATGGCGTGCACCTGGGCAAAAACCTGCACGTGCACCCGGATGCGCGTGTGGTGGGCCTCAAAGTCGGCCTCCATCACCTCGCGTCCCGGCACCCGCCGCCCGGCCCAATTCATCAGGGCAAAGGTCTCCTCCACGGTAGTGAACAGGCGGGACTGGGATGGCGGGTGATGTTTCATGAGCTGGTTGCCACTCAATAGCCGTGGCCGGCTTTGGGGCAATAGAGCTTATTCCGGAATGGATGGTCCGATGGACATGGGAAGGGAGTCCGGAACTCCGGTCCGCCTGGTGGTTTGCTATGGGATTGCGGGGGCTGTGGTGGATGAGACTGTTGAGGGAGCGGGGAAACGGGAAAGAAGATACACCCGGGCCGGAGGCCCGGGCTCCCTTGAGGGCTCCCTTATGGCTTCCGGCGCAGGCTCAGACCCAGCACCATGGTCAGGCCGGCGAGGACGGAACCTGAGGGCTCCGGCACCTGGGCGGAAAAGTTATCGAAGGTCGCCGAGGCGGTCTGGCTGCCGGTCAGGGAAGCCATCGTAAACCAGCAGTCCGGGCACCCCGGAGGCGGAGGTGGCGTCCGTAAAGGACACCGTCGCCAGGTTGATCGAAGGGGCTGCCAGATGATAAACCGTGCCGGACAGCGCGCTGCCGGTGCCGGTGAAGGTCAGCCCGTAGTCATTGGCAATCGACAAGGATACTGGAGCCGGGTTCAGGATCGTGGCGATTTCCCCGGTGATCCGCGTCAGCCGCAGAAATCCAAGGTTGCCGCAGATCAGGCCATAACCATTGATTGTGCCCAATCCGCTGCCCGTGTAGCTGATGCGGGGCAGCACGCCGGCGACCATGCTCGCCTTGGTGGGATCCCAATTCACCAGATCAGCGGAAACGGCAAATTGCGTCTGGCCCGCATCATTCCGCACACTGCCCGCCCGGCCATGGCCAAAAGCCAAAGGCACCGGGGAAGCCGCTGCGGTCATCTGATAACCACTGGAAGACGGGAAGGCATAGCTCCCCACCCCGATCGGGTCCAGCCGGGTCCAGCCGGTATCATTCCCATCATTGAAATCATCGAGAACGGTCGCGGCTCCAGCCGGAGCCATCAGTAAACCAAGCAACGCAAAAGAAGAGAGGGGAAATTTCATAATGGCGCGGAGGAGGATTGATGGATAGCCGGTCGTGCCAGGGTGTCAAGTTTTTCCGTTTCACGGCCGGGCGGCCCGCAGGCGGAAGAGGAGCCGGGTTCCCTCCACGATGTCCAGCTTCACCTGCCTGGAGCCATCGGACAGGGTTTTGACCAGCGGGTCCAATACGGGCTGCCATTCCTCCATTTTTCCGGAGGTAATCTCCGGGAAAAAGTCTGCATAGGCATTCTCGGCAAAGCGCGGCGTCCAGGTCACTGACAGCACCGCGCCCAGGTCGCTCTCCTCCTGCTCCACGGTCAAGGCCGGGGTTTGTTCCGCCTGGTCCGGAGTGCGCCCGGCCAGCATATATTCCAGGAGATTCGGCATCCCATCCCCGTCCGGATCCGAAAGCGGGCCACGCTTTTCCACTGGCACCCCGGCTTCCTCCATCCACTCCACATAACCAATATCCCCCGGCAGACCCAGCACCCCCGTGATGATCTCCCGGTCAGTCAGGCGCGGCATTTCCGGGCTCAGTTCCGGGTATTTTTTCGCAAAGGCATCCCCCACGATCTGCGCCACCTTGGCATGCATCGCGGTATTCGGGTGGAAGCCGTCCCCGGAAAACAGATACCGCGTGCCGCAATTCACATCTGCCTCCTTGATGAAGGAAACGCCGCCAATGTAAAATGTGCCAGGATCGAGGATTTGCTTCGTCATCGGGTAGATGTCTGCAAAGCCCACGTTGAACGTCGCGGCCATGGTGCGCAGTTCATTGTTCAGCGTGTTGATCATGCCCGTCAGCACCGCCGTCGGCCCGGGGTCCGTCCCGGCATCCTGCTGCACTTTCGGCGTGCAGCCGATATGCGGCACGCCACAAAGCACCATCGGGCCCGTGTAGCGGGGAGGATCCCCGTTCGTTTGGGGGTTCCTCAAATACTGCATCACGGACAGGATGTTTTTCCGGATGGAGTCCTTCAACTTTACCGGATCCGAAGCATCCCCATAGGTGCCCGCATAAATGGACTCGTAGTCGATCTGCTTCGGGCTGCCCTCGAAGAGGGGATTGGCGGCCGGATCCGTGCTCCCCAGGGCGAGGTCATTGCCTCCCAGAAAAAGCACCATCCGCTGCGATTGGGGAATCAGGCCATTGAAGGTGGTCCGGGAGCTTGTCAGCATGGAACTGGTATACAGCGGGTTCACGCTCTGCAGCTCCGCCCTGCCGGCGGCATCCGATCGCACAAAATTCCGGAAATCCCGAGCCGTGCCGCCGGGTCTGGCCCAGTTGTATTGATGCCCCGTCAGCCGCCAGTCCGTGAAAATTTGCCAAGGGCCGAGATCAAACTGCTCATTCCTCCGGCTGTCCAGCAGCTCGATCCAGTTCCGCGCGCCCCAGGCGTCCGGGTTCGTGGGATAGAGCGCCACAAATTCACTTTGGTATTCCTTCGTCAGGCTATCGCCCAGCACCAGCACCTTATCCCCGGCCTGGACCTCCGGTGGCGGCATCAGGCTCAACACCAGGGCACTGCTCAAGGCAATGTCTAAAGAGGGACTCATCATAGTGGCGGGGAATACTGGTGCGGACCGCTCCTGAGCAACGCGCCGGATTCCTAATAAAGTAAAGGAAAGTGACACATCCGGCAATAGCGTTCACGTATTTCAGGGTGTTCATTTTTACTTTGGGCTGGGCCAGGGCTCACAATCAGCGAATTCAGGACCTTTACATGACACGCCGACACTTCACCACCTCGCTCGCCGCTGCCGGGCTCGCCTCCCTCGCCCGGGCGGCCGGGGACCCGCCATGGTCCCGCAGTGAGCCCCACATGGGCTGTATCTGGACCCTCACCCTCCCTGGTATTCCCGATGGGACCGCCGCACCTGCGGCCACCGCCTGCTTCGCGGAAATCGCCCGTCTCAATACCATCTTCAGCGACTACGAGCCCACCAGCGAACTCAATCAACTTTGCCAAAAAGCCGGCCAGCCCCCGGTGCCCGTCAGTGCTGAACTCTTCGACATTCTGGAAAAATCCCTGGAAATCTCCACCCAGACCCACGGCCTTTTCGACATCACCCTCGCCCCCTGCGTCCGCCTCTGGCGCCGCAGCCGCCGCCGCGGGGAACTCCCCGATGCTGCCACCCTCGCCGAAGCCCGCGCCCGCACCGGCTTCCAGCACCTCCTGCTCGACCCCGCCGCCCGCACCGCCCGGCTGGAAATGCCCGGCATGCAACTCGATCTCGGCGGCATCGCCAAAGGCTGGACCCAGGACGCCTGCCTCCGCCTGCTGCGGGAAAAATTCCAGCTCACCTGCG
>Ga0114967_10004073_pt1 | contig 11858 bp, 12 predicted proteins | sample M_130628_MF_Meta_FD_92639 | JGI IMG/M metagenome (GOLD analysis project Ga0114967, IMG submission 92639) | Freshwater microbial communities from Lake Montjoie, Canada to study carbon cycling - M_130628_MF_MetaG | ecosystem: Environmental > Aquatic > Freshwater > Lake | place: Lake Montjoie... | reverse complement strand
TATGTACAAAATAAATAAATCAAGTAATAATGTTGTCAAGTTAGAACAACGCTTATTCAAAGAATTACAAATTAAGGAAAGAGAGCATCTTCAAGAATGGATTGCTAAAAATCCCGAAATGTTGGGGGAAGAATTATTGATTATTCAAAAAGAATATGACGGTTTTAACGATACCAATGAGAGACTCGATTTATTAGCACTCGATAAAGATGGTGGTTTAGTCATTATTGAAAACAAATTGGATGACACCGGAAGAGATGTGGTATGGCAAGCATTAAAATATACATCCTATTGTTCTACTCTTACTACTTCTCAAATTATTAAATTATACCAATCTTATTTAGATAAATGGCAAAACGGGGATGATGCCAAACAAAATCTACTCGATTTTTTAGAAAGAAGTGACGAAGAATTACTATTAAACAGAAACGACCAACGATTAATTTTTGTTGCTAATAATTACCGGAAAGAAGTTACCTCTACTGTTTTATGGTTAATAAAACATAATATTCAAATCCAATGTTTTAGAGCAACTCCTTATTCTATGGGTGAAGATGTATTTCTTCAGGTGGAACAAATTATTCCATTACCCGAAACAAAAGAGTTTATGATTGACGCACAGGAGAAACAGAAAGAAGAGAATGATAAGAGTAAAACCATAGAAGAATCTGAGATTCGATTGGTTAAATTTTGGAGTGAGTTAAAAAATAAACTTAGAGATAATAAAATAGACTTTTTAGAAAGAGTTAGTTCAAAACCTCATTATAGTTTAGGATTTTGGAAGGGTTCGGGAAAATTTGCTTTTTGTATTGGAAAACAAACTTTTAGAGTAGAATTATATTTTTCAAACGACCCAAATAAAGAAATGATTGATGCGATGGCAAAATATAAAGATGTTATTGAAAGTAATTTTAACGGAATAGTAACTTGGGAAAGATTAGACAATAAGAAAGCATCAAGAATTCGATTTGATATGCCAATAAACGAAGTTAAGCAGTTGGAAGGAAGATTTAGCGAAGAAATTTATTGGAATAACCTTATAAATTGGTATCAAGAATCTATGGTGACATTTTATAATGCTGTAAATCCTGTTTGGGAGAAGGTTCAAAAAGAATTATAGTATTATGGCAAAACAACCCGAATTAGTATTAGAAGAACAATTGGTAGGACAACTTGAAAAGTTAGGCTACGGATTAGTATATCTAAAAGACGAGAATGAATTAATTGCCAATCTTAAAACACAATTAGAAAAACACAACAAGATTACATTCTCCGGTAAAGAGTTTGAGAGAGTGATGAATCTTCTCAGTAAAGGTTCGGTGTTTGAGAAAGCCAAATCGTTACGAGAAAAACAACATATTGTCAGAGATAACGGGGATAACCTGTACTTTGAATTTATTAATACAGAACATTGGTGTCAAAATCAATTTCAAGTTACCCACCAAGTTACCATCGAAGGTTCCTATAAAAACCGTTATGACATTACCCTTTTAATTAATGGGTTACCGATGGTTCAAATAGAATTAAAGCGACGAGGGTTAGAACTTAAAGAAGCCTTCAACCAAATCAATAGATACCAAAGACATTCATTTGGGTCTAATTCAGCCTTGTACCAATATGTTCAAATATTCATCATCAGTAATGGGGTGAATACCAAGTATTATGCTAACAATAAAAATCAGTCATTCAAACAAACCTTTTATTGGACGGACAAAGACAATAAGAGATTAACCAATATCTTAAATGGTTTTACAAGTGAATTCTTAGAACCTTGTCATATCTCCAAAATGATATGTAAGTATATTGTTTTGAATGAAACTCACAAGGTTCCGATGGTACTTCGCCCATACCAATTTTATGCCGTGGAAACATTAGTGGAACGAGTAAAAAACAGTACCAAAAATGGATATATTTGGCATACAACCGGTAGTGGAAAAACATTAACATCGTTCAAGGCAAGTCAAATAATTATGAATATGCCTAAGGTCAAAAAGGTAGTATTTGTAGTAGATAGAAAAGATTTAGATTATCAAACCACAAAGGAATTTAATAGTTTTAGTAAAGGAAGTATTGATGGAACAGACAATACCAAAGCATTAGTAAAACAATTCACTGACGACACCAAATTAATAGTTACCACCATTCAAAAGTTGAATACTGCTATTAGTAAAAAGCAGTACTTAGACCAAATGAATAAACTAAAAGACGAGAAGATTGTTTTTGTTTTTGATGAGTGTCACCGCTCTCAATTTGGAGAAACTCACAATAGAATTAAAGCGTTCTTCAACAACATTCAAATGTTTGGCTTTACAGGAACACCAATTTTCGCTGATAACTCTGTAAAAAACGAATTAGGAAGAAGAACTACCACAGAACTTTTTGGAGATTGTCTTCATAAATATGTAATCACAGATGCTATTAAAGACGAGAATGTATTGAAATTCTCTGTTGAATATGTTGGTCGTTACAAACAAAAAGAAGGTGGTTCAAATGTAGATATTGAAGTTGAAGAAATTGACACAAAAGAGTTAATGGAATCTCCGTTACGATTAGAAAAAATAACGGATTACATTATTAATAACCATAGTCGAAAAACACACAATAAAGAATTTACAGGAATGTTTTGTGTGAGTAGTGTTGATACTTTAATCAAGTATTTTGATATCTTTCAAAAGAAAAAAGAAGCAGGAGAACATAATCTGAAAATTGCTACAATCTTCAGTTATGCCGCTAATGAAGACGATGCCGATGCGAATGGATTTATTCCTGAGGAAGTTTCGGTCGTTGAAGAACCAAAAGCATTATATGGATTAAACACCCATAGCCGAGATAAATTAGAAGAATTTATCAGACATTATAATACAATGTTTGGTACTAAATTCTCAACTAAAGATAGTGAGACCTTCTACAACTATTACAATGATATTTCTAAGAAAGTTAAAGAAAGACAAATAGATATTTTGTTAGTCGTGAATATGTTTTTGACGGGATTTGATTCTCCTACATTGAACACGATGTATGTGGATAAAAATTTAAAGTATCACGGACTTATCCAAGCGTATTCGAGAACAAACAGGATATTAAACGAACAAAAATCTCAAGGTAATATTGTGGTTTTCCGAAACCTAAAAAACGCAACTGATGAAGCGATAACTTTGTTTAGTAACAAAGATGCGGTTGATGTTATAATAATGAAACCGTATGAGGATTACACGGATAAGTTTAATGAAGCCTTAAAACGATTAAATAACATCACACCCACAATAGATAGTGTTAATGACTTAAAAACAGAGGAAGATGAGTTAGAGTTCGTTCAGGCATTTCGTGACCTTATGCGACTTAAAAACATCTTAAATTCCTTCTCTGATTTTAATTGGGACGACATCGGTATTGACGAACAAGAATTTGAAGATTATAAGAGCAAATATCTTGACCTTTACGACAAAGTGATATCAGAACATCAAGTAGAGAAAGTATCTATATTAGAAGATGTAGATTTTGAATTGGAGTTGATTCACCGGGACGAAATTAATGTTACCTACATCATACAATTATTGATAAAATTAAAGTTGAAAATTGAGCAAGATGGAAAAGGTGGTGATGTTGAGAATGAAATCTCCAATATCATCAATACTAATACTCAACTGAGAAGCAAAAGAGAATTAATTGAGAAGTTCATCTCTCAAAATATTCCGGAGATTGAAGATACTGATTGATTCCACAGGAGTTTGATAAATTTTGGATAGAAGAACAAAGAATAGCTTTTAATGAGCTGGTGAAGTCAGAGAACCTCTCTGTTGGAAGAACGGAGCAATTAATCGAGAATTATCTATTTGCTGAAAGAGAACCTCTTAGAGATGAGGTTTTGGACCTGATTGATGGAGATAAACCTACTCTTCTTAATAGAAAGAAAGTTGGAGATGGCATCTTGAAAAAGATAATGGATTTTGTCGAAACTTTTATTAATGGAATGGACGGTTAAGATTTTTTTATGAACTCTTTATTTTTTCGACTTTAACTGTATATATATAAGTATAGATAATCGAGTCTGAAATAATGACTGTCATACCCCATCACGAAAAGCAATGATATGAAGTGGGGCTACTGGGTCTTCTGTCTATATTATTAACTTAATCACTCCTTTAAATATCAAAAATTGATTTGGGGGGTTGCGGGGGGCAAACTTAAAATCAATATAATTCTTCTGACATAATATATTACTTTATAAAAAATTGAAAAAATTTATGATAACTAAAAAAAATTGAAAATTAATATCAAAAATTATCAAATTAAATATTCGGTTTTTATTCTATCTTTTTTACCGAATATACCATCCAATCATTAGAATATTTGGTAATACTTCAAAACATCTCTAAAGAGGTTAAAAATATGATATAACACTATAATTAAACAAGATACAGCCTGTACAAAAGTTTCAAATAAAAAAATATTTTTCATACAGCACCAGATTTATTTCAGAATTATCTTTGTCAAGAAATCAGGTAGCTACTCTTTCAAAACTATTTAAGAATTTATAAAAATATTTAATCAATGAAAAATTACAGCAGTTTATTCCAAAGAAAAGGGTTCGAGTTTAACGGACAATTGTACAACAGCAAATCATATACAGAGGCTTATTATGAATTAGTTAAAGATGTACTAGAACAAAATCACGGTACATTTAGAAACCATATAGCAATTAATAAAGCATTCGGTAAAACTATTTATCTTAATTATAATGATTTACCTAATTCGGTTAAAAACAGAAGACTTTATAAAAAATTAGGTGACATATATGTCTTGAGAAATAAAGATATTAAAGGATTTAATTCAGCTATTCAACGAATTGGGAAAGCTTTAAAAGTGGAGGTAGAAATCTAATGCGAAATGTTATTGTTTTAATCGTAGGTGACTATGAGAGTCAGTATATCAATATAAAATTTGATTCAGCTGAAATGTTGAATCAACAAATAGAAAAAAGTATTGTTGAACTTGGTATTGGATGTGTTTCAGTTATTATAGAAGATGTTGCGGTATTCTCACCAAATGAAATTTTATTTCTTATTAAAAATGATATTGAAATATGATTATACACAACCCCAAATATAAAGTTTGGGGTTTATTACTTAGTTTGAATAGTAAATCATCGCAACAAATTTGTAACTCTAATCAACTTATAAAGAAGAATAAAATTAATTTATTGGAGTAAGGAATTGGAGTAAGGAAAAACAAAATAAACTATCAAAAATCAATAAAAAACCTCATATTTAATAGGGAATCAAGAGATTTAATTATTTTCATAACCCTGAGGTCGGGAGTTCAAATCTCCCTCTCGCTACTCTACAACCCCTTAATATTCAGGTATTAAGGGGTTTTTTTATTGGAAGTTACTCTTATTAGTGTTTTACGGAGTAAGGAATTGGAGTAAGGAATTTTGATTATTTGATATACTTTTTCAATAAAATATAGACCAAAAAAAATCCCCATATAGGGGATTTTGTGGTGATAAACTACTATCCAAACACTTTAATGTTCAACATACCTTTTTGAACGGCATTTAATATTGTTGGGTCTAAGTAATGTCCTTCCAAAACTCCATTTGATGTGTGGGAAGTTAGTTTTCCTGTTTCTTTACCCATAACTTGGTTTACCCAACTTATATATGTTTTACGAAGGTGTTTTAATGAAATATCTTTTTGAATACCAGCCTTGTTTTTGTAGAACGTAAATGACTTACTTAATTGATTCATTATTGTCAATTGACTTTCATTTCTATTAGGACATAAAATATAATTGTCCGGTGTTTCCATTTTATCATAACCAAGTTCAACTAACAAATCATAAAGGTCCGAGTTTATAGGAACATACTTATAAAATTCACCTTTAATATTATGATTTCTTTCAACTTTTTTATTTTTTATCATAAAGAATGAAACATCCCCCGAGTGATATATATCACTCCATTTTAGGTCTGTCACTTCTTCCCTTCTGAGTCCTGATAATAACGATAATCTAAATCCAACATTTAGATAATCTCTATACATATTTTTCACCTCTCCTTTACCACCTAATTTTACAAACGAATCTTCATTAGGTTTCAATAAACTAATTATCCATTCAAATTCATTTTTGGTAATGGTTTCAATCTTTTGAGAACCTACTGATTTTGATTGGTAAACGGCAAATGGATTTTTCATATCAACTTTTTCAATCTCAATTAAAAAATTAAAGAAACTTTTGAGTGATATCATACATTTGTTGAATGTTCTTGGAGCATAATGATTCTCCATAGATTCATAAAATCTTGAGACATCTTTTACCGAAACATCTCTAACTCTCATTGTCTCTAAATTATGATGACTTTTTAATACATTACAAAATAATTTAATAAATCTTACAGATTCTTTACGGTGACCTTCTGAAACCTTCTTTATTAAATGTTTAAGTTCATATTTACCACTTAAGTATTGATTGTATTTAAGAATCGCACCAATCATAGTGTATTCTTTACTTTCATTATCAGTAGTTAAATTTCTGTAGTCATTGGATTTTAACTCTTTAATGATATCCATTGATTCCTTAACCGCATCTTCATAATTTCTTGAAATCAAAGACTTACTTTTAACTGAATTTTTAGTGCCGGGAATATGAACAATTAACCTATATAATAATTCTTCAATATGGCGACACTTTGGGTTGTATCTTTTACATTTGTTGCAATATATTTTTAACCCCGTTAAATGATTCTTAGGTAATGTGATTTTCATATTGATAATAGTTCTTTTAATAATTTTTCATCATTAACTCCCTTTGTTTTAACTTTGTTTATAGGTTTGCAAACAACTTCCTCTCCTATTTGAATCGTTACTAAATTGTAAATTGATTCACTTCTCGCAGCACACTTATACAATTCTTTCCATTGAGTCGGATTTTTCCATTTAAGGTTCAGTGCTAATTGTTTATCTATTTCGCACAACACTTCAATTTCATATACATAATTTGCCTTAGAGAACTTATTTATTCTAATGTTTTTGGATGTTAACCATTTTTTTACAGCTGGTATTGAATCCATCATTATCAAATTTGACACTTCTCCTAATGTCAAAATTCCGTTGTTATTAAAATTGTTGTCCATCATAAATTAATTTTTAAAAATGAGCCATTACGATTGGTTAAAACGGGTTTTTGAAGTGTTAGTCCTCACTTTTTTATTTAAGCTACTTGTGCTAATTCATATTCAGACAATCTTACCTCTGAAGCCATAACAAATTGGGGGTTTAATTCATATCCCACGTATTTTCTGCTCGTTAAAACTGAAATTTCGCCCGAAGACGCAGTGCCGTTAAACAGGTCTAAAATCGTATCCCCTGGTTTAGAAGTTGATAAAACAAAAATTAGAGGCAAACTTAAAGGGAACGTCGCTGAATGTTCCATTAGAAAATTTTTTTTCTCAAGACACTTTTTTCTTAATGATAAAGTATTTGAAGCAGCACTTTTTAATATATTGTCACTAAAATCAAGTCCTGAAAGTAATTTTGGATATTTCATTTTGGTGCCCATTGATATAGTATTGTTATCATCAATGAATTCAGTTAACCAATTATCATTAAAAAAATAATTAGCGTTTTTTACAAAATGAAATATTGGCTCATAATTTCTTACACTTCTTTTTCCCGGTGTAAATTGAGCATTAGATTTCAACCACAAATACTGGTCTACATACTTCCACCCTCTCTTTTTCATTTCAATCAAAAACAACTCAGGTACACTTTGATACTCTCCATCAATAACACAGTCATTAATATTAACAAATAAGGAACCCTCACTTTTCAATACTCTTTTAGTGTCTTCAAATAAATCGCTCAAATTATAAATAAAATTTACTACATTTTTTTCAAGACCAAGTTGATTTTTTCCTGTTCCGTAGTTTCTCATTTGGAAGTATGGCGGTGAAGTAATTACAGTTTGAATAGAATTATCCTCTAAATGATATAAATTTCCACAAGATGAATTATATATCTTTACTTTTTCTGTAATATATTCATATTGTGTAGGAACGACAACACTATTATTTTTTTTATGAAGTTCTCTGTCCAATTTTTTATCCATTTCATTAAGAGTAGTTTTCTTGTTATCAATTTTGGATAATTCTTTGTTTATTTTTTCAATATCATTTCCGTAAAGTTGTATAACTTTCTTTTCAATAGATTTAATCATATTGACTTTGTATTGACCAATTGATTTATGAGCGGCATCTTTCTCCTCTTTAACTATTTTTAACTGAGGGTTTAGGTCGGTTCTTTCACCTCTGCGAACAGAATAATATTCATTGTAAAATCGAATTTCAGAGGCAATCTCTACAATGGATTTTACTCTAAATTGATTTGTTGAGACAGATAATACCGCCTTCATATTTTCTGGTGCATCAATAAAGACTACAGGTACTTCTTCAAGCCCTAAATCCAGTGCAATTTGATGACGAAGATTACCCGAGATAATCTCATAGTCAAAATTCACTAATAATGGAGTCAATAATCCGAACTCTCGGATGTTGTTACTAATATCTTCGTAGTTAAAAGGAACTACATACATTGAGTAAGTTGTTGAATTCTTTTTCAACATTTGTGGAGCCACCACAGATACATTTGGCAAAATTGTGTTTTTCATACTATATAAATTTGCATTAGTAAATTGGGTTAAAAAAAGCCAATCGTGAGATTGGTCTATCTAATCAGGTGCAAAGCTAGATATTAAAAACATAACACGCAAGTGCATTAGTAATTATTTTTTTACATTATTTTCTACATAACTGTTAACTCTCAGATAATCAATAATATCCGTCTTAATTTTTTCTTTAAATTTTTCATTTGTTATATCCTCTTTAATATCATTTTCTGACCCTACATAATAAGAAATGTATCTCGGATTGACATTTCTGCCCGGATAAGAGTGCCCCCATTTGATATTAGCGACTATTGATTTATAACTTGACTTATTTGAAACTTTAGATAAATAAAAAACAGGGTTTAATCTTGCGGTAATAACATCTTTGTGATTACGGAGCTTTTCATACATTTCTGTAACTTCAAAATTGTCGTGTAAGATTTTTTCGTCCACCGGAATTTTTGGTGATTTATCATTAAAGTATTCCTTTATTTTAATTTTAGCCGTATCAAGGATTTGGGATGAATCTAAATTGGTACCCAATTGTTTAGTAGTACCGATATGGACAGAGTGAAATTTGAGTTTTTTCACTTTGTTATCTACGGGAAACTTCCACTTAACTTGTGCGGTGATACTTTGTGTTGTAGTCCTGTTCTTAATTATATGGAGAGTAAAATGGGGGTCTTTAAGATAGTTTTCCCTTTCAATATTCAATTTGTTATTATCGTAATTATCTATAATTAATTTGTGTGATGAATAAAAGCGATTGTAAAAAATTACAAACCCATCATAATCTAATGATATTGGTAGTGCTTTCTCAATTTCTTTAATTGTCGTCTTCAATAAACCAATTAGTCTATCCATAATTTTATTATTTAACATAACAAAATTAAGCATTACAACTTAGTTATCCAAATATTGTAACCATCTCCTTCCGTATATCATTATAATAGGGGGTGCCTGCCGGGCTCCCGTGGTATCCTCCTTAACAACATAGCCCCCCATTAAATCCCCACAAGGGGGAGAATGCTTTAAACATTCCATAACCTATTTAAAAAAATTTCTATACAGGGGGGGGATAAAATCCCTTAAACATCTTAAAAACCTTTTAAAAAATTTTAGAAAAAAATTCTGATAAAATAGAACCTTTTATAATATCTGGAATACTTATAATAAAAGAGTATTAAAATGAAAAAATTAAAACCATTATTTGGATTTGAATGCGAATATGACGACGACGGACTAATAGAAATAAAAGATGTGTGTGAATATCCTCAACTCCACCCTAACGCTTTAAAGCTTCATAGACATTTGGAGCAGGTGAAAATAAATGACAGTAACATTGAATTTCCCATAAGAATTATACATTTTACCGATACTAAAACACCAAAGGATTTGTATACTATTAAAACATATTACAGCATAGAGGGGATATTAAGAATAGTTGAAGAAAATAAATCAAGACTTATAGGTAAAACTACATTTATCAAACCCGAGATACAATATCCTAAGAAATCCAAATATCCAAATTTACACATTCATTTTTATCAACTGTCACAAGAAGAGGGAAGTATGTATATAATTGATGATTTTGATTTAATTGAATCTTGTTCAATATTTTACGAAAACACAAATCAGTTTACGGAAAAAAGAATAGCCGACATCGGAAGATATGTAGACACTTCGGAACTACGACAAATACCTTTTCTGCCGATGGAGTTAGTTCGTTTTAATATTGAGAATACCTATATACTGCCGTTTGATAGCCACTTGCTCGCTTTAAAGGCGTCAGAGCTCCCTTTTTAAGTACTTTAATGGTACTGTTATTAGTGTTTATTGCTGGGTTTTTGGATATGTAAAATCAAGAATAATAACAAAAATAGGTCTAAAATAGGTCTGAGGGATAATACCCTTTACAACAATCAATCAAAATTTATGAATAAGCTACAACATAGGATAAAGTCATTACTCAATGAGTATAAAGAACAACAAAATAATAGATATTGGTATGTTGTGACAATTACCTTTTCAACGGAAACATTTTACCGAAGAGTAGTCAGCAATAGTGACTTCTATAAAAAATTGTCAAATAGTAAATCTGCCCTTGTTGGAAACAACTCTAATAGGGAATTTTGGCGTAAATTGAGTCCATCCGGATTTTATGATTTTACTCCAAATAAGGATATTATCGTTTTATCATTTGTTATGGAAACTAAATCAAAATTGAATGAATTGGAGTTTAAGGCAAGAGTTAAAAAAATTGTACCATATATTGAAATTAGTATCGGTACTAAAGAACAAAAAGAATATGAGTTTGAATTGGCTTTTGAAAGGATGTTTTACCAACAATATGAGCCAAAAACTGAAGTGTTTGGAGATATTAAAAGAAATTCAAAAAAAAATGAGATTCAATTTTAATTAATTTTACATTATAATACCGGAACAAACTTTATAAGGGCTTTTAATCTCAACTTTATATATTTTTTTAAAGTCATTACCTTCAATAAACCGGTTTATATAATTCAAGCATCTTTTTAAATCTTTTGATAATTTGTCCCTTTGTGACATTGTAATAGTGTGTTTTATATTCACCGAAACAATTTCAACTATACCATACTTTGAACCAACTTCTCTATTCACAAGGTACTGAATCGGGGTTAGATAAAATACATAGCCGTAGTAACCATATCTTTTCATCTCCCGATTTAGCATCTTGTTTATCACCCGTCGGTATACTTCGTAATGGTTCATATCATTTGAAGTTTAAGTGCGGTTGATTTAACTTTCAAGATGGTATTAGTTGATTTATTCGTAAGTCCGGATATTTGCCGGATAGACAATTTCTTTTTTAATAATTTTAGAATATCTGAATGTTTTTGGATAGTTTCTTCTTCAGTTTCAATAGAACCGGATTTTCTACCCACCTTACCACCATTTTTAATATGATTACGATAACCGGAAACCATCCTACTTTTAGTTAATTGTGCCTCCATATTAGCAACACTAAACAAAATCTGAACCATAAACATAGATAATGAATTGGGAGTTTTATCATCGTTCAATGTCTCCAAGTTGAAATTTTTGATGTAAATGGATACTTTCTTATCTGTCAATAGTTGAATGTTCTGCAAGGACTGAATTACTGAACGACCAATTCTACTCAACTCCCACACCAATACCTTATCAATAGTTCC
>Ga0114967_10004072_pt1 | contig 11859 bp, 12 predicted proteins | sample M_130628_MF_Meta_FD_92639 | JGI IMG/M metagenome (GOLD analysis project Ga0114967, IMG submission 92639) | Freshwater microbial communities from Lake Montjoie, Canada to study carbon cycling - M_130628_MF_MetaG | ecosystem: Environmental > Aquatic > Freshwater > Lake | place: Lake Montjoie... | reverse complement strand
TCTCCAGTCTGTAATTTTTCCCAAAAATCCCTCATAAAACCTTGACATCATATAATTTGCATATGCATTCTTCATATCCTGATGCTTAACATTTTCAATTTCTGATGGGTCTTCTACAAAATCAACTGTGGCATTATAATGAGTACCATTTTGAATAAATGCGGATAGTTCAGCATTATCAATATCATCTATATAACATTCATTCAATCCAGTTGATATTTCAAACTCATTAATTTTTTCCATAAACTCATTTGATAATTGCCACGTTTTCTCTAACGTATTAACGCTTTTAATTCCAGTTAAATCTCTGGAAAACTCATTATATATTCCATCTTGGTCAAGTTGCTTTTTAATTGCGTATATCTCATCTCTACTAACAGTTTCAATATTATTCAAATACAAAAACTCATTAACCTCAACATGGTCTATTTTTGTGTTTCTCATTATGAAATGCTTCAATGGTTTTTTAGTTGCTTTGCTTTCAGTAACATATTTGTCATCGCCATTATATACTGGTTTCTCAACGCTAATATCAACTTGAGCATCAAGACTAATACGTACCATTTCATTTTCAGTTACGCCATTGTTTCCGATTTCATTTTCGATAACACTCAATCGTTTAATAATAGCATTATATCGACTTTTTGCACTTTCACTCTTTGATGATTCTTTGCACTCATTTGCCCACGCAAAGATTGGTTTCAATAAACAATTTACATTTCCTTCCTTGAAGTATTGCTTAATTTTTTCTGCATTGATTTCTTTTGAACCTTCATAAATATAAATCACCGCATTAGGATAATCATCCCATATGGTTTCTTGACTATTTTTTTGTACAATCCAAACTCCAATTGATTTCCACCAATCGATGTATGCTTTATCATTATTTGGTATAGAATGAAAACTAGTTTTTACAATATCTCCGCCTTTTTCATCATACACTGTTACTACAATTGATTTCCCCTCTAATCTTTTTAATAATTCATAAATATCTTGCATAGATTTCCCAGTGTATTCAATCACATTTTTTTTGTAATATTCTGCTTGTATTGCTTTCGCTTGTTTCTTTGCCTCACGATATACCCTTGTTCTCTCAGCAGTCTTTTTCTTTCGCTCTGCTTCGATAGCATTATTGTATAAGTTGCGTAAGGTCTCATATGTGTTTGGAGAGTCTACAATATGTAGATAATCTCGGATTTGCGTAATGTTTCTAAACTTCGTGCCTTCTTGCTCGTTAAATGCGGCACGTAGTTTGGTCTTCTGTGGATTGGAGAGGATTTCGGAGTTGATTTTTCGTGACATCTTATAATATTGGTTTATATACTATACAAAGAAAATATATTTAAGTGATTTATCCCTAAATATATTTATGTTCAATTTTTCCCTAAACTTTCTGGATTTCAATTGTTTCTCTAAGTTGCTCAATTAATTCTTTGGCATCTACTAATTCTTGTAATTCCTTATTACGATTCAGTAACTCCATATAATAATTATGTTTCTTGGTCAACATGTGTTTTCGCTTGGAGTTTAACTTGTACATTGCTCCACACTCGCAAATATGCTCTTCGTTGCTTGAGTGGTAATACTCCCTAAAGTATTGTGCCCGGTTATTTTTAACGTCGTGTGTTAGTGGTCTTCCTCTTGGCATTTTATATAATATTTTGGTATATTATTATATAACATTTTGTTTAAGTTCATTTCCCTAAATGTTTCTCTGCCCAAAGTTTATTTAGATGGTTCATATTCTTTAACAAATCTCGAGTATTTCCCCACAGCAGATATGCAGACAACAATGCAGGAGATGGTATAAGATTTTCTATTAGTGTTTTTTCAGTCTGATTCCCTAAATGTCTCTTCCAGTAATTACGTCTTGCTACTGTATCTGCTCCGTCTAAATACGTATACCCACCCCTCAATCCAAAATCTATTGTTTTCAATCCATGTCGCGTTTCGACTTCAGCGCGAAATCTTTTATTCACTAAAGGACTTGACCGAATTTTAATAATCATTATATTATCCCTAAATATAATTATTTGTGGTTATCTCACATATTCATCCCACCATTCTTCTTTATCTGAAGTTTGATACTACGAGGAACCTTTTTCACCATATGAGATGGGATAACGAGTTCTCCAGTATGTAACTGAGCAGGCCCAGTTTGCATAACCATGCCACCTTTCTTAAATGGTAAAAGTCCACCTCCTAAACCTCCGAGTAAAGCACCGGCCTGACTTCCAATAGTTTCACCAGTTGAACCTCCATATTTTTTACCAACGGCACCGCCTAAACCACCGCCAATTATTGTTCCAAGTTGACTTCCAATTAGACCCATTTTGGTTATATCTTCTACTTAGATTTTCCTCCAGCGTTTGCTTTTTCATATTTCTTTTGTGATTTTGCTAAAATCTCTAAACTAATCTCGCGTTGAATTCTTGGTTCTAAATTACGAGCACCCTTTCTCTCGTATATACGTTGACGTAATATAGATTGTGCCTCTTGTGGAGTTTTACCAAGTAAAAATGCATAATGGTTTATTTCATCACGTGTCAATCCAAATGTTTCACCCTGAACATTTTGAATTGATGGAGTTGGAAAAATATCTTCCTCATATTCTACTCCAAATGGAAGTTCATTTATGTTTGATATCTTAGATACTGGTGGTTTTTTAGTTCCGGTATTCGAAATCATACCAATACCAACTCCTCCTTCAGAAACAGGTTCAATTGGTAATTGTTCTCCACTTGGTTGAATCTGTTCAGTCTCCGTATCACCTGAAAAATTAATTGGTAATATTTCTTTAGTTGGTTTCGGTTTAGTTACAAATCTCTCTGATTTTTTAAACTGAACACCCTTTGCTCCTATTGGTGGTTCTGTAACTGCTTCTTCTATAACTTCTGGAGTATATACACTTATTTTAGATTCTATAGGAACTTTTGTAAAATATGCTTTATCAATATTTCTTGGTTGCTCACGAGTCAATCTTCCGGTATCGGCAAACATTGTCCTGCCAACTTCTCCTGCTATAACCGCTTCACCTGGTAAACGTTCGCCACTTATTTGAAATGCTTGAGTAGGTATATCTTCAGCAAAAACCGCAGTTGGAATTGTTTGACTTGGTAATGGTTTATTAACTACACTATATCCCGGAAATGCTGTTACTGGGACTTTTATCATTTTACCTTTTGCTCCTCTTGGAGGTTCTGTAACTGCTTCTTCTGGTGCTATAAAATAAGGCCCACTAACATAACTTGGTTTTGATTCTGATGGTTTTTTTGTTATAGTTTTTTTATTTACATTGGTTATTTGCTCTGAGGTTAATAATCCAGTATCTGGAGGAAAAATCTTATTATTATATCCAACTCCACCAAAATATACAATCTCACTAGGGAATTGTTCTCCAATTGATTGAAATGGAAGAGTAGAAGTACCTTGTGCAAACTCTGGACTACGTAAAATTTCTCTAGTTGGGAATGGAGTTTTTATTTTTTCAGAAACTTGTTTTACATATCCAGGAGTTGCGATTGATATCTGTGATTTTGGTGGTTTACTTGAAATTATTCTATATGAATCTTCTGAGAGTGTTTCAGTAACTGGTACTCGAGTCATATTAACATCGATGGTTGGATTATATGGGGTTCGATTCATATAATTTGCTGTAGGTGTTGGTTCGCCAATTATTCTTGCTCGTCCAGGATATTTCTCTGATACTTGAGTAGCAGAACCTTGAGATACAACTGGAGCAAAATTAATACTAAATGGAGATGGTGATGGATTATTACAACTAGGATTAGTGCATGGAGGTAATTGACCAGACCCACCGCCTATAAACGTTGTTGTATGCCGTGGTTCAGACCCAGATGCTCCACTAATTTTTACGACTACACTTGATTTAGCAGATGCTTTTGCTTTTGCCTTTGATTTTGATTTTGCTTTTGCTATAACTTTACCCTTTTGTTTTTTGGTGCTTTCCTTTGAGACGTTAACAGTTTTGCTTTCAATCTTTTTAACAGGCATTATATATATAAATGTCCGATAATATCCCTGCTATTTTGGAAGCATCATATAAACCTCAACGTGAGGCAGAGTCAGACCTTGCTAAACTCGGATATACATACGACCCTGAATTGAGTTCGATGGATACTAAAGTATTTTTCGACGCAGAAAACCAACCTCATATAGCGTATCGTGGTACGGTTCGCGCGGAGACATGGTTATCCAATCTAAAAATTGGACTTGGCGGAAAATCCGAAATTGATAAAGAAGCGATTGAGACTGCTAAAAAGGTCAAGGCAAAATATGGTAAAGCACCGACTACATATGGCCATTCGAGAGGTGGGAGAAGCGCCGAAATCGCAGGTGAAGCGACTGGTGGAAAATCATATACATATAATAAGGCGACTCTTCCAGGTGATGTATTTAAGAAAATTCGTCCAGAGCAGACCGATATACGAACCAGCAAAGATATTGTCTCTGCTCCGTCAATTTTTCAAACTGGCGGGAAAAAAGAAACTATTAAGTCAAGCGTATTCGATACTGTTTTATCTGCACATAGTATAGGAGCACTCAAGAATAAAACTCAAAATGGCAAGTCAACCGGAAGCAAATTATTCAACAACACCCTCGGTCTCGGTAAATCCATTATATTCAGATGAGCATTATATCAGAGAACAAGAAGCATTGAAACGCAGAAATGAAATTATGTTGCATGTAATTCGAAATGAGAAAAGTTTCTATCAGAGAATGAAGTTGAATATCAGATATTTTTGTGTGTGGTTATTAAATAGAGGATGAATAATTTTTACCCGCCATTTCAAAAAACTATTAAAATCAATCAGTTTAAAATTGTTGATATTAAAGTAGAAATATTTAAGACTGCTAGTTTCACTGCACTATTATATGATATGGATGGAAATCACCACGATAATCGGGTTTATAATTTGACCGAGGAAGAATATATACAATGGGGGTCTGATGATAATTACCTAATCAAATATGTGAAAGACCGATTAAATAAGGAAAGCGACAATAATTGCTAACACTAACTTACTCTGAATTCCTAGTTTTACTGCAATGATTGATAATGCTATGTCATACGGAGAGTATGCCATAACGTGCTGAATCGTCAACCCGAATGGTATATTCAGTTCATTCAGTATTCTATTTATTGTAAGGTCAATGCCAATAGACATTAAATTGCCACTGACCCTATTTACTTTTTTGGGAAAAACCATTCTTTTAAAAAAGTCTTGAATAATTTGTAATAACTTACCTTCTTAATGTGTTTATTGCTGTGCAAATATTCGACCGCTTTTCCAATAACTTCCAGTTCTTCATCTGTAGCAGAAAAATTAGTTTTCATAAAGTCCAGAACAAATTGCTTCTTATCAATCTTATCAGTCTTCAAAACAAAATGCTCTATCATATTGCAAATGTATCGTATGAGTTCGTTATCAAGTTTGTATTTCGGTTGAAGCATATTCAACTCTTGAAGTCGATTGTTTAAAATTTTTGAGAGTTGGTCAACTTTAACGTCCTTTTGTAATCCAGACCCAAGCGAAATTAATTCTGCCATGTATATATTTACGAGGGAAAATACCCCCACGTTAAAGATGTACCGCTTTTATTTAAAGCGACAATTTTGCCATAGAATGCTCCACTCGCTAAAACAGAAACAGTTAATGATGATGTCATAGCACCTATACCATATATAGTTTCACCACTTGCTGCTGTTACTTGTAAAACGCTTGTTGTTGTTGCTCCGCTTGTTGTATTAGTTCGTCTAAATACAAATTCCATTCCTTCAAATGTATTTAAACCACTTAATGGCGGAAGAAAAAATGTAACTGGTGATGTAGCAGTTGATGAAAATACAAAATATTTTGGCATAAATGCTGGTTGAGTTACCGACCAATCCAAGTTTGTAAGATTTAATGTAGTAGCATAAACGGCGTTTGGTTGATATATTCCATATTGAACTTTTGCTGATGGGATTATTGTTGTTTCAGTTGTTGTTCCCAAAACCACCACATTTGATGCTGTTATTTTTGAATTAAACCCAATACACGTAGAACCTGAAAATGATGATGCTGCTGAAAAATCCGTATTTGCTCCTATTAGGGTGTTTCCATTTCCGGTTTGATTATATAATGCTCCGCTCTTACGTCCAATTGCCGTTGTATTCTGTATAACTCCCGTCGTTTGTGCCGCAAATGTTTCTGCTCCAATAGCTGTTAATCCAGTAGGTATTGCTGTCATCAAATTACACGAATTCGCACCAATTATAGTGCTGTAAGCTATATTCGCATAATTACTGGTATTAGCGTGAGAATTTAACGCTCCATTTCCCATAGATATTAAAGTTATAAGAGTATAACTATTTACCGATGGTAAGCCGAAACTTGAACCAGAACTTAATGGCAGGATTGCCTTTGACAATAATAAACCATTTGGATTATACAGATTTGACAAAATCCAAGTATTTCCACTTGTTGCTATTGCTGTAACCGTAACCGAGTATTGAGTAAAAGATGTGGCGTAACCTGTTACTGCTACACCATCAATTAAAATTCTATCTGTTCCAACTTGTGGAGCAATTAAATACGAATTACCAGCAGTAATACCACTTCGAATTAATGTAAAGGTTTGACCGATATTTGCGGTTGTTGGAGTTGGAAGAGTTAAACCAGTAATTCCGGCGGCCGATAATAAAACATCTTTTCCACCAGTTAATGAAAATGTAGCGGTTGGAGTTGTAGTTATAGTTTGAAATGATTGTGATACTGCAGTATTGAATTTCTTGATTCCACTTGTAATTGTTTGGTCTGTTGTTAAATCTAAATAATTTGACATTCCACTAATTGTTTGATATGTCGCATCTGCATATGCTTTACGAATTAAATTGTCTGTTGTTGGCGTTGTCGTGTCCGTGCAACTTACTCGCACGGAAAATGTCTTATGCCCGAATGGTATTGTTTGATTTGTAAATAAATCTAAATAACCATCATTTACTTGTGTTTGCCCTATACTATCTGCAGCAATATTATCACCCCGCATTATGGGAGCGTTTCCTGAAAAATCAATTGTTTGGGTAGCTAATAATTTTAACCCACCTGTCATCGTTGTCAACCCCGAAATTGTTGGACTTAAATAGAAATACGCATTAATAATATTACCAGAATTACCAAGATTTAAAAGTGATGCTATGGTTGTTGTAAATAAATTAATATTATTCCCAACTGTTTTTGGTTCAATTGAATTCGTATTTAATTTACTGAAATTGATTATTTGAGCAGATGACTGATTACCAATATTTATAGTTGATGCTGTCGAACTTGTCCATAAATCGCATTGATTCGCTGTTATATATGGATTAATAGTATTCGTGCTTAATCCAGTTGAGAAACCTCCAGTTGCTACTTGTTGTGAAGATGAAACTGCCCACGTAGCATTTCCTGCTCCATTATTACAACAAACCAATTCCACGTAAGTTTCGTTTGAGGCAAATATATATGTTGATGCACTGCTATTATTAAATGCGATTGTTTGACCTGATGGGGCATTAATTGTAATATTATTCCAAGTTCCCGTATATGCTCGAATAATTTTAAATCTTGCACCAATATTAGTCATATTCATAGACCCGGTAGTTGCCGATACTGGGGTTGGAAGATTTACAACAGTTGTAGTTGATGTTGTTATGTAAATATGCTCTGGTAATTCAAAAGTTAATGTTACTGTTGCGGTTGTATAGATTGACCCACAAAGAAGACGATTCTTTTTTGATATTAAAACGTCTTGAGTTCTCGTGTATCCAAGTCCAGAAAATCCAGCATCATCTCCACCCAATTTAAACGTATTACTTTCTTGAACTCTACACGATACCCCGAATGCAGTCGAATTTATTAAAGCATTACTAGAATCACTGAAGGCCCCAAAACACATACAATATGTATTTGATACTAAGGTGTTAGCACATTCGGGGCCGATTGCCATATTAAAAGCATTTGAATTTAAGTTCTTCATGCTGTCATTTCCATAGACCGTTAGTCGATTAAAATCTAATACATTCAAACACGCATTATATCCAATAACGCACGGCCCGTTGGCATATGCAAAAGTCGAATTTTTAAATGCGTTGGCACCGATTATTATCCCTGAGTTTGCTCCACTTCGCAATAATATATTTGAACCGATACAGACCGAATCGGTATATCCAGCGGCAAATACATTATTCACTGTTCCAATATTGGCCCCAATGACTACGCTATTTGTATTTGCATAAATATTTGATGATGAAAGTTGACCACCGATTAAAACGCAATCTTTAGTTTGGGTATTTTGCTTTGCGATATTATCGCCGATTAATACGTTATTATACATATTCCCAGCAGCTGGAGAACCTGATGCTGGCACACTTGCCCCATTATTTCCGATGACAATCGACTTCGGCATTTCATTGACTTGCCCAGAAATCCCTCTTAATACGTTTGTCCCCCAACATAAAGTATTTATCGATGCCGAATTCATATACTGCATTGAATTCAATCCCAACCGATATGATGTAGTCGACAGAGGAAAATATGGTAATAAATACCCCGCTGATAAATAAAGGTTTTTCGCCATATAAGAATTTCCGTAATTTGCAAATGAAACTAATCCATATGAAGTTGTGATGTCATTAACATCAGGCACTTCGAAACTTCCAGTCATATTTAAATTTTGGAGTGTCATATTCGTAGTATCGACATTTGTCATATTCAAATTCGTGCCAGTCAAATCATTAGTAATAATTTCGCCATTTGTAATTGTTGTTCCGGCACCATCTGACAAAGTTATTATGGAATTCATTGATTTTGCTAGTAATAATTGATTCTGTAAAGTCTGTGACATTTGACTCGATAAATGGTAATATATATTTCTAAACATATATTATTATGGCGACCCTCTCAAAACGCGAACTTCTCCTACAACTCCTAGAATTAGAAGGTGATAAGATAGGAGATTTAGGAAAAAAACCTGATGAGTTACAAATTTCTGCAGTCAAACCGAATTCACCAGTAGAAGAATCTGTTACCGAAAGTGCAGTGGATGTTCCACTGACAAAACCAAAAAAGAAATTAACTGAGAAACAATTAGAGGCACTTAAGAAGGGTCAACAAACACGTGACGAAAATCGGAAAAATCGGTTAGCGGAGATGCAGTCAAAGCAAGAGGCAGAGAAAAAGATTTTAGAGGAAAAATTAGTAAAGAAGGCAATTGCGATAAAAAAGAAACAGATTAAGAAACAAGCGATTCTTGAGGAGTTATCTGGTGATGAGACGGAAACTCCGCGCGAACCAGTGCCACTGCAGAAAGAAACTGTGAAACCTGTAGCGGTAGAAAAACCTAAACCAAAAATAATATTCTTTTAGGTATATATAATGCACAATGCTTTCACCATAACAAATCCATTCGCAGTTACATTCATGGAATTTAATAGCGACATTCCAGAAGAAGCACGAAAATTTTTTTATATAGTATCTTTATATATAGACCATCCCGAAAAAATGTCATCTTTTTGCAAATCACTATTAGACCGTATCACTTATCACACACAAATTGCTAGTACCGAAATTGCATTCGAGAATTTAAAAAAGATGCATCCATCCCTTACTGAGTCAGACCCATTCGCACTTGCATACATGGCATCTAATCCTTCTATACCAGAAGAAGAGCGTGAGATACTTAAAGAATGCTTTAGACGTACAGTTGAAAGTGAACAGAGAACTTTACAAAGATTTTTAGCTGACCGTGAAGTGCAGACAAATGATGTTATCGTAAATGGGTCTGTGCAAATCTCCGACAACTATATAGCAACCTCAAGCGTAATTACAAATGACAACGTTCGTGGATACGAGAATAGTGACATTAACGTCACAATCAGCGACAATTAAAAAGAATGGTTCATTTCTAAGTGATTTATTTTTTGGATTTGGTTCAATTTATCAAAATGACCCAAGCATTATACATCGGCAAGTGCAGTTATTAAATGCACAAATACCGTATTCATTTTATGTAATCAATTATACGAATCAAATATTTAAATATAAACTCGGAGTAGGTTCAATTACAACAGTAAATGTTCCAGTTGGAAATTATACTGCAAATAGTCTAATTACTGCAATAAAGGCAGTCGTTGCTGATGCGAATTTTAATATTACGATTTCGAGTATAAATGGTAGATTGACGTTTACATATAATACGAGTTTCATAATTTATAATAATTTTACGTATTCTATCGGGTCAGTTCTGGGATTTGATTCAGGAACAACAAATACATCTAGCGCGAATGCACTTACTCCAACATATGCCTTAAATTTATTAGGAATAAAGACGCTTCACATTCGGTCAAGTAATTTAGTTATGCAGAATGTTTCATCGGTTCAGGGTGGACAAACAACTCTTTTAACAGCGGTTCCAGTTACAGCAGTCCCGTTTGGCATGATTGATTATACCGACAATGGAAAGAATAACATTAGCATTGACAACCGAGATTTAGACGATATATATTTAGAATTAATTGATGGAGAGACTGGGTTGTATGTCAATATGAATAATCAAGATTGGTGTGTGACTTTAGCATTTCATTTAACAAAGATTTACACGCCTACATTTACTATCCAACCATTCACTTTAGCAATCAGGGAACCAACGGTTCCCCCGACCCCCCTCCCTTTACACGAAAACACTTTAGCAAATTCAGTTGCTGAATCTAAACAAGAAAAAAAAATGACTCCTGATGAAGAGCAGTTGAAAATTCTTGAATCGTAAAAGGAGGGTTCGCAAGGGAACCATTGGTTCCCTGCTTCTTAAAAAGAAAATCATTGCATAGAATATAGTTCTATACAATGGAAGTTGCTCTACCTGCCTCTGTCGATTTTTCTCGCCGTCAACCTGAATTACCCGATTCAACTACTTCTACTCTTATGAGTATTAGTCCAAACAACGGTCTATCTTTTGGGCCTGGACAACAAATTTGTTGGGACTTGCCTTCTCGTCCTGGATTATTCATTGATGGTAAAAGTGTGTTTATTAGATACAAGGTTACTTATACATCTGGTGCTACTGCTGGTGTTATTCGCAGAAAACCCGTTTATACCAACTTCTCACGTCTTGATGAATACATAGGAGGTGTACCTGTAAATTCGGTCAATCAATACAATCAAGTTGCTAATATGTGGGTTGATACTAGGTATAACGTGGCGGATATCTACGGGTCACAATTCGCCTGGGGATTGTCACAAACTGAGTCATTTACTGATGTCGATGGTGTTACTCTTGCTACAACTTCAGGAGATAATGCATTATATGTTGCGGCTCCGCTCTGTCTCTCTTTCTTACAGGATATGGATAAACTTTACCCAAGTGGTTCATCTGCTCCTATCAGAGTTCAACTCACAGTTGATTCTATTTACAACATCGCTGTTGTAGCTGCTAACGTTACTGCTATTACCATCTCGCAACCTGAATTATGTTTTTCAGTTATTGATATGGGTGTAGGTGTTCAGCATATGATTGAGGCAAGTTCTCCTCAGTTATTTATTAAAACAAAGGGTTGGGCAAATGGTACTCAAGGTGCTGCTAATAATACTTCTGGGCAACAGAGTTTAGTTTATAACCATCGTTACGCTTCTATTGAGAATCTTTATTTCTTATCGACTCCAACTGATGCAACTAAAGGATTGAATTTGTGGGGTGACTCGCTTCAGCCTATGGGTAATGCTACAACAAGTGGAAATATTCAATTTTCTGTTGGAAATCAACAATTCCCCCAACTACCTATTTATAATTTGACTGGAGGACGTGCAAGTATCAGTCAAT
>Ga0114967_10004071_pt1 | contig 11859 bp, 10 predicted proteins | sample M_130628_MF_Meta_FD_92639 | JGI IMG/M metagenome (GOLD analysis project Ga0114967, IMG submission 92639) | Freshwater microbial communities from Lake Montjoie, Canada to study carbon cycling - M_130628_MF_MetaG | ecosystem: Environmental > Aquatic > Freshwater > Lake | place: Lake Montjoie... | reverse complement strand
AGGTTTCTCTGAAAACAATTCTTCCAATTCTACCAAAACCGTTAATTCCTAATTTTACTTTTGACATTTTATTTTTGCTTAAGGCGCTATGCCGATTATTTACTTAACTTATTACTCTTTACAAAGATTAGGTCGACATGATGTCTGATACTCTCAATAATTCTCTATCGATTTCATAATGACCTTTGATGGCTTGTTCTAGTGGTGTAAGCGCTACTTTATCGGCAATTAATCCTACCATAAAGTTGGTTTTACCTTCTAATAAAGATTCCACCGCTTTTACTCCTAATCGAGAAGCTAGGACTCGATCAAAACAAGATGGAGCACCGCCACGTTGCATGTGTCCTAGTACCGATACTCTGACATCATACTCGGGTAAATTCGCTTCTACATAGTCTTTTAATTCGAATACATTTTTACCGATTTTATCCCCTTCTGCAATCACTACGATACTAGAAGATTTTCCGGAAGCTTTACTTTTCTTCAGTGAATCAAGTAAACGGTCTAAACCCAAGTCTTCTTCTGGAATTAAAATTTCTTCTGCTCCCGCACCAATCCCAGCATTCAAAGCAATATGACCGGCATCTCTACCCATAACCTCAACAAAGAATAAGCGGTTGTGTGAACTGGCGGTATCTCTAATTTTATCGATTACTTCTACTACCGTATTCAAAGCCGTATCGTACCCTAAGGTATGGCTAGTTCCAAAAATATCGTTGTCGATGGTTCCCGGAATTCCCATCACAGGAAAGCCATACTCTTCATTGAATACTTCGGCTCCGGTAAACGAACCGTCTCCACCGATCACTACTAGGGCATCTACGCCCGCGTTCACTAAATTTTGGTGTGCTTTTTGGCGGCCTTCTTTGGTCATAAATTCCTTGGAACGAGCCGATTTAAGAATGGTACCCCCTTTGTTCACTATGTTGTTAACGCTACGCGGACCCATTTCTTTAAAATCGCCTTCTATCATGCCTTGATAGCCACGATAAATTCCAATACACTCGATAGCGTGGTAGGCACATGTTCGCACTACCGCACGAATGGCAGCATTCATACCTGGAGAATCACCTCCGGATGTTAAGACTCCTATTTTTTTTATCGTTTTAGACATTTTTTCAATATTAAAATGTAAAATTAGCAAAGAAGTCCCATTATTTCTCCCGTATTATTACTATATTAGTAAAACGAGGGAAATTCAAACGTTTTCGTTGATAAGTTTTTTACTTGTTAAATGTATGGCAAGAAGAATTGCTTAATCCTCGGAAGGAATTGCTTCTGTATTTGGAGCCGTTTCACTTTTTTTCTTCTTGTCCTCTTCCCTTTTATCGACGATATGGATGTCATCAGGAACCGGTGTAGAATCATCGTGTACCTCTGAAGCCTTGGTAGCTTTCACTGTATTAAGCTTGGCATTTTTAAAGACCTTGTTTACCAATTCTTTGAAGGTATCGAAATCGACTTCATAGGAGATCCCAACCCCTTGGGTATATCCTATACCTTGTCCGATATAGGTAATATCATTTTCTTTATTGAAGACGCGGAGGTTTAAAGTACCGTCTTCATTAACCCGATACTGCACTTCCACATCACCTACTACGGTAGATTCATTGATTCCTCCTATGGGAACCCCTACTTTGCCATTTACGGTAATACGGTCGTTAATTTTAGAAGTCACGGATACCCCAAAACGGCCATCCGTTTGCTGATTTGGCGTTCGGTCCGCCGTTACATAGTCAATACCTAACTTTAATTGGTCGTTATCTCCGGCAAAGATATCATTGAACAAGCTACTGGCTTTTTCAAATAGTAAATTACTAGGTTGGGATTGACTTACCCCTTCTGCACTTAGGAAGGTATTGGAAGACAACAAGGCTAGCGCTTGTGTTTGTCTTTTATCTTTATCGTCCAACTGTGTTTGGATTTCAGAGCGTAGCGAACTTCCGACCGTTGGGAAACTGATATTAAAATCGGGTTCCGGACTCGCCAAATTCCCTTTGACTGCGATCGTAACGGTCACGTCTACTTTTTTATTAAAAGAGGCATTGTTGATGAGGACGGCTGGATTAGCTGATGTCTTATAGATGGCTTCTAAATTTAAACTGGCTGCCATTGGGTCTCCAGTCCAAGTGATTGAGCCGCCTTTTTTAACATCAAACTTCTTATCGATTAAGCCGCCATATTTAAAGTTATAGGTTCCTTCTAGCGCAATGAAATCGCCCCACATTTCAAACTTGCCAAGGGTATTGATTCGGAACAACAATGTGCCGTATCCTTTTCCTTTCATCCCGTGACCGGATTCACGGTTAAGAATAACCTCAATGTTAGCATTATTGGTAATCTCAAAATTGAATTCCAATTCTAATCCGTGATAGTCCTTGGAGACCGCTATTGCTGTATTATCTTTTTTCTTTTTCTCCAGTGGCGTAAGAAAATGAATGTAACTGCTTTCTTGAACCGCTTCGGCATCGTTTATCGGGATTTTAATATCGGTCCCCTTAGCCGATTCCGCGTCTACCCTTATTATCAGTCCGCTCGTAGGGCCTTTTATGGTGGCCGATCCATTCATATAGGCTTTGCCATAATAGGCGGCATCTTCATGATCCGTAGTATTGAGTGCCAATAACCGTTTGGAAGCTACTGCTAAGTCCAGTTGCCAGTCGCCAAATTGTTTGTGTTTGATATAGCCGCTAAGGGTTCCTTTGGTATCAAACTTCGTATCGGTGATATTGGTCTCCCGGATGATGAACTTATTTTCAGTCACATCCACAATTGAATTGTTATCAAAAACATAATCGGCATTCAGGTACGGAATGGTCATTCCGGCTTCATTGACAAAGAGTCGGCCATTATAATCCAACTCATTAAAGTTTCCGTCAATCCTGGCACTACCTGAGGCAAAACCGCGGATATTAGTAATTACATCGCCCCCTATTTTCCCAAGCACACCCAAATTGAATTTATCAAAATTCAAATCAATATCCAGTAAGGTTTGATTGTCAATTATGGAAATATCCCCATTGGCTCTGAACGATTCTACGCTCTTGTTGTCTAAAGTGGAGTTTAGATGAAACTTACTCAAGGTTTCATCTCCTTTGATGTCAAGATTCATTTCGCCTAGAGCAATATTGTTTACTTTTAAGCTGTCAATTCGAAGCGTCGACGTAGGTTGGAATACCTCATTCGTTTGTTTAAAATTTACTTTCCCATTAAGTTTGCCGTCAAATTGGAATTTTTCGACATCGGGAGTGACTTTATTCAAATTAACTTGGTCAAAGGTAAGCTCTAAATCCTTATCCTTCTTCCCATTCCAATACCCCATCAAATTGATGTGTTGTTCACCATGAGAAAGCATGAGGTTGTTGAACGAGAAGTTTTTTAATTTTTTATCAAAAACAATTTTGTTGTCTTCGGTTCCTTCCTTTTCATTTAAGAACCACAAGTAGTCTTTGAATTGCAGCTCTGACTTTGTAAATCCGATAACGTTTTTATTATCCTTATTAATCGTGTGGTATAAGTTCAAGTTATAAAAGTCGTTCCCTCTTTTTCCTCCTTTGAACTCAGTTCGAAAATGTAAGGTGTCGTTAGAAAACGTATTAATCATACTAAAATCCCTTACTTTATAGCGTTTGGTTTTAATGGAATCCATTTGGACATAAGCATTATAAAGCGGATTTTTATTGTCGATTTGGATTAAAATTTTGTCGAAAGTATTATTATAAGCCACTACTTGTGGGGAGTTGAAATCCAGTTTGAAGTTTTTGGCATCCGAACTAATACTTCCTTTCAAGTTGGTATTGGGAGCCAAGGAAATGTCGGGATTGAAGATTTCAATGATTTTACTGTGGAGGGCAAAATCGAATTTCAGGTATTGATTCGGTAAGACTTTATTTTGCTTGTAGTTGGCATAAAAACTACCCAAGGAATTCTCGACCATCTTTTGAAGTTGGTTAAACTTATATCGGCCAACGACTGCTCCTTCAATGGCATCGGGTGAATTAATGCTAATATTTCTTTCACCGGTGGCATCAAAACTAGAATTCACTTGCATGTAATCTAAAAAATACTGTCCTTTTTTATTTTGATAAGAGGCATTTGATAGTACTAATTCACCTTTCAAGTTGTCAAATGAATTTCCACTTGCATTGACCACGATATCTCCTTTAAACACTGAAATCGAATCTTTGATGAAATTTAATTTTACCAAATTTGCATAGTCAATTTTAGACTGGAAATCATAAATATTTTCTTTTTTAGACAAGTCGACCGTACCATTGAAATCCATGAACAAATTTGGATCGTTGATATAAAACTTTCCTTTAAACATGGGTTCTTTGAAACTACCGTCTACGATAATTTTCGTATAATTGTACCCATTATATTTTACTTGGTACACGTCTCCTACAAAAGTGGTATTGAGGTATTTTCTGGTAAAGCCCTTACCCGCTACATCCAAGTCAAGAGTTACCTTTCCAATAGTCTTATCGTTCATCATGGCCCCCACGTCAAAACCATCCAAAATCACTTTCCCTTTGTATTGTGCGTTGTCGATATTTGTTAAGTTCGACATGTGCAAATCAGATTCCACAATACCAAGGGCTGTATTCATCACAAAATTAGTATTGATGTATTGCTGTGTTACTTCAGCCCTTCCCGTGTAATTGAATTGCCCCAATTTTGCCAATGAAGAAGGCAGTTTTTTTCCTAGAACATTTGGCAATAACTTGGTCAAATCCGTATAATTCGACGCAATCTTTTTAAAATCACCTTTCATATAAAAAGCACCTGGAGCTTTTGGAAAAAGGTTTCTAAAATTCACATTTCCTCTAATGATTGTCTGTTTATGATCTTGCAAATAGAGTTGGGTTGCATAAAAATTATTAAGCGTTCCTTTAATTTTGGAATTCAAGTAAAACTTTTGATTTTTTCCCAGTTCGCTGTAAAAATGACGAATGTCATTTGAAGACAAAACGGAGCTGTCTAGTTTGACGTCAAACTTTACTCGGTTATTAAAATTGCTGAAATCGTGGTTGTCTTTATTAAAGCGAAGGGTAACGTTCCCTCGCATGAAGGATTCTTTGGTAGCAACTTCCAAGTGACTCAAAGTGATATCGTGCTTCGTATAGGCGAAATCGGCGGCTAGATTCTCTACGAATACCCCTCGATGATCTCTGAAGGACATGTCCGCTATATTGGACGACACATTAGGACTTTTAATCATAAAGTCTTTGAGATGTGCGTTTAGTTTTGTAAAATCCACATCCTTGGGATTAGCTCTATTAAAATCGAGCATTACAAAACGGCTCTCTTTTAGGTAGATGTTTTTCGATTTCATTAAAAACTTACCACTGCCTGGTTTTCCATCATCAAAGGCCGCTACGAATAAATCTAAATTGGTTTCTTTTTCCTTTTTATAGGTTTTGATCTGAAGGTAAAAATCATCAAAACGGATATCGCCAAAAAGCAATTTTCCGTTGATTAATTTATTAACGTCAAGTATGTTGGTTTTAATGCGGTCGGAATAAATCAACGTGTCCTTGTGGTGGTCTAAGATTAGTAATTTTTTAATCTTTACCCCACCAAAAACGGTAATGGCGATTTGATCGATAGTGATGTGAGTCCCGTAATCCTTGTTAATTTTCTCTGTAGCGTAGTGGGCAATTTTTGTTTGTACGAAGGGTAAGGTGAGCGCTATACTGGTTAGAAGTAACAGCAACAATAGTACTGCAAGGGTACGAAGTGTTATTCTTCTAATTTTTATATACGCGTTATTTGTCTTATTTTTTTCCAATTATTATTTTGACTTGGGAAAGAAAATTACCTTTGTAAAAATCTATTATATTTGATTTTCTAGTTCGACTGTCAAATATAACTCAAAATTCGTGCCTTTTATGCATCCCGAAGAAGTTTTTATTTTGGCCATTGAAAGTTCGTGTGACGATACCGCTGCTGCCGTATTGCACAATGACAAAGTACTTTCCAATGTCGTAGCGAGACAAAGCATTCATGAAGAATATGGTGGCGTAGTCCCTGAATTGGCCTCACGAGCCCATCAGCAAAATATTGTGCCAGTGGTGGACGTAGCTTTGAAAAAAGCGGGGATTACCAAAGAACAACTATCTGCTATAGCCTTTACTCAAGGTCCCGGATTAATGGGTTCGTTGCTAGTAGGAGGCTCTTTTGCTAAATCACTTGCCTTTGCCTTACGCATACCTTTGGTGGCTGTCAATCATATGCAAGCGCACATTTTAGCTCATTTTATTACGGAAGAAGGATACGACAAACCAAGCTTTCCTTTTCTGGCCTTAACCATTTCTGGAGGGCATACCCAAATTGTAAAAGTCGATGATTTTTTCCAGATGGAAATTATAGGCGAAACCACTGATGATGCAGTTGGGGAAGCCTTTGATAAGACCGCTAAAATTTTGGGACTTCCTTATCCTGGAGGGCCTTTGATTGACCAATTTGCTAAAGAGGGTAATCCTAAAAAATATGCTTTTACCAAGCCCAAAGTCGACGGATTGGATTTTAGTTTCTCCGGACTCAAAACACAAATTCTCTATTTCATACAGAAACAGGTAGCGGAAAATCCAAATTTTATCGAGGAAAATAAAGCTGACATTTGTGCGTCGGTACAACAAACGATTATTGACATATTAATGGATAAATTGAAATTGGCCGTAACAGAAACCGGACTAACCCAAATTGCCATTGGTGGTGGGGTGTCGGCCAACTCTGGCATCCGTCAAACCCTTAAAGAAGCGGAGGGTAAATACGGTTGGAAAACCTTTATCCCGAAATTTGAATACACTACTGACAACGCTGCTATGATTGGTATCGTTGGGTATCAAAAATATCTAGCCGATAAATTTGCCGAAAACGATGTGGTCTCTAAAGCCCGAATTGAGTTTTAATATGCAATTATTCTACAACCCTACGCTGGCGGAAGACGCAACTACCTTTGTTTTTGACAAGGAAGAAAGCAAACACATCATCAAAGTATTGCGCAAAAAAGAAGGCGACATTTTACATGTTACTAATGGGCTGGGAGCGCTTTTCACCACAGTGATCACGATTGCGTCGGACCACAAGTGCACTGTAAAAATAATGTCTTTTGAAAAACAAAAAGCATTACCCTACCGACTTCATCTTGCCGTGGCACCCACCAAAATGAACGAACGTTATGAGTGGTTTTTAGAGAAAGCCACCGAGATAGGAATACAGGAAATCACACCGATTATTTGTGAGCATTCTGAACGGAAAGTCATTAAAATTGACCGCTTTCAGAAAATTGTAGAAAGTGCGATGAAGCAATCCTTGCATTACCATCTGCCCAAACTCAACGAGCCCCTCACCTTTAAAGAGTTTGTCACCACCCAAAAAACAAGCCAACGTTACATCGCCCATTGCGAAGACACCGATAAACGATCCTTAAAGAATGAGTTGCAAACCCATCAAGATGTGCTGATACTGATCGGTCCTGAAGGTGATTTTTCTGTTAAAGAAATTCAATTAGCACTAGCACATGATTTTATTCCTGTATCTTTGGGAGCCACAAGATTACGCACTGAAACGGCGGCCGTAGTCGCCTGTCATAGTGTAGTGTTTAAAAACGAAGCTTAACTCTTTTATGTTTTTATGAAAAAAATTCTATTCCTTTTTTTACTACTAACCTCCTTAGTCCGATCACAAGAAATTGCGCTATTAAAATACAGTGGCGGTGGCGATTGGTATGCTAATCCGACTTCCTTGCCCAATTTAATTAAATATGCTAATCAAACCATTGCTACTAACATTAAAGCCAAACCCGCTACGGTAGAACCCGGCAGTCCGGAGTTGTTTTCCTATCCCTTTGTGCACATGACCGGACATGGTAACGTGGTGTTTAGTGATGCCGAAATCGTTAATTTGAGAAATTATTTGCTATCAGGCGGCTTTTTACATGCCGATGACAATTATGGCATGGACCAATACATCCGCCGAGAAATCAAACGTATATTCCCTAACAATGAGCTTGTTGAAATTCCGGCTAATCACCCTATTTTTCAAAAGCCCAACTTGTTTGCCAACGGCCTACCTAAAATCCACGAACACGATGGAAAACGTCCGCAAGCCTTTGGCATTTTCATTGACAATCGCTTAGTATTACTTTATACGTTTGAATGCGACTTAGGTGATGGGTGGGAAGACCCCGAAGTTCACAATGATCCCAAAGAAGTGCGGGAAAAAGCTTTGAAAATGGGCGCTAACATTTTGAATTATATTTTCAAGAATTAACTTCCTTGAATGCCCTCCTTTTACATAGTGAAATCCAGCAATTCATCGATGCTTCGCTTCAAGAAGATGTGACGAAATTGGCTTTTCAAAAAAATCCATTTCCGCAGGTAGCATGGGTTGAAATCTTGAACCAAATTGCGGCTAAACAAAAAGCTCAAAGCAAATTACCAACTTGGTTTCAAACCCACAACATCCTTTATCCAAGCAAAGTTTCGGTAGAGCAAACCTCTTCCGAAAAAACAGCGGCATATAAAGCCTCTTTGGTTTCGGGAATCAATTTGATTGATTTGTCCGGAGGCTTTGGCGTAGACGACTACTATTTTGCCCAAAAGATGCAAAAAGTGGTTCATTGTGAAATTCATAGCGAACTCTCGGCCATAGTAGCACATAATAAGGCCCAACTTGATTTGGCCAACCTTGAGTGCCTACAAGGAGACAGTACTGCTATTTTAAAAGAACTAAACCAAACATTTGATTGGATTTACATCGACCCGTCCAGAAGGAGCGATCGTAAAGGCAAAGTTTTTATGCTGCAAGATTGTTTGCCCAATGTGCCGGAACTACTCGATTTTTACTGGGAACATTCCGCTAATATACTAATCAAAACCGCTCCCATCCTAGACCTTTCGGCTGGACTAAGCGAACTGAAACATGTTAAAGCCATTCATCTTGTGGCGGTGGATAACGAAGTAAAAGAGTTGTTGTGGGTATTAGAGCGACAGTTCGAAGGTCCTGTTACCCTGTATACCGTCAACTTAAAAAAAGAAGGAACAGAGTTCTTTTCCTTTGTCCATAACGAAAAGCATGAAGTGGTTTCTTATGCCCAACCTCAATGCTATTTATATGAACCCAATGCTGCCATCATGAAATCGGGCGGATTTGAAGAAGTAGCCATTGCTTTTGGTTTGCACAAATTACATCCCCACTCCCACCTCTATACATCGGATAATTTGATTACTTTTCCGGGCAGGGTATTCACCATTGAGAACGTTACAGCGTATACTAAAAAAGAGATGAAAGCTCACTTGGAAAATCAAAAAGCGAATATAACCACGCGCAACTTCCCCGATACCGTAGAAAACCTTCGCAAGAAATGGAAAATAAAAGAAGGAGGCGAACGCTATTGTTTCTTCACCACTACAATTACTAACGAGAAAAAAGTTTTACTTTGCACCAAAATATAAGACGATGAAAAATTTGCTGGTAGCCTTGACTTTGTTTTTTTCTATGGCAGCAGTCGCACAAAAGCCTTGTGAAACTGACTCGGATTTTAAAGATAGCTTGGGGACGTACAAAGCACTAAAACAACAAATGATTTTTGAACGCAGTTTTGCGGGCAACTCGACCAATATCTTCTTTGCGCTGTCTAGCAACAATGGCATCTTGGGCATTGAAGTTCAGTTTTTAACGCGCAGTAGCGCATTCATTAGTGCCAATTGCTTTGACAGCGGTTCCAAAATATATTTGCAGCTCAATAACGGGAAAATTGTAACCTTGATTTACCATGGCAGTGATACTTGCGGTACGCTCGTAAGAGACGATAAAAACGGAAACAACCGAATCATGAGTGGCACCTTCTTATTCTCGAAAGAGAACTTTGCCGACTTGAAATTATCTCCGGTGACTTTTATGCGCGTTAAGTTTGCTGGAGGAACAATGGATTATCCTTTTAAAACTGAGTTTGTTTCAGAACTAGACAAGACCAAGTACGAACCTGAAAAGTACTTCATTGATTATTTAAAATGCATTGAAAATTAAGGCTCGCACTTCCATTTTAAGTTGGATACCTTATCCACGCCACTATTCTCCAAATTGTAATGCCACCACTCAGAGTCAAAGGATTTAAAGTGGTGCTCCAACATGATTTCTTTTAAGAGTTTGCGGTTGGCCAACACCGTTTCTGGTAAATTTTGATACTGATGGCTTGCTTGTTCGCCAAAGAAATCAAAAGGAGTGCCCATATCCAACTCCACTCCTAGCGAGTCCACTAAAGTAATATCAACAGCACCTCCTTTATTGTGAATGGATCCCTTCTTTGGATTGGCTACATAAGTAGCATTGGGCACGATTTTCCACATCTTTTTTTGGATGGCCTTGGGACGGTAACAATCAAAGAGCTTGATGCGATACCCTTTTGCCTTAAAAACAGCATTGGCTTCAAGTAAAGCCTTGATTGTTTTTACCCGCAAATAACACTCTTGGCAAGGATATACCGGTGCCTTGAGGAAATTATCGGCCGTAGCATATTTCATGCCGTACACAAAATCGTGGCTATAGTTCTTTAAATTCACAAAAGCACTGCTGTCTTTTTCTTGCGAAATATCTAACACTACCGAAGATTTTTTCGAATCAAGATACCCTGATTTGCAGGAGAACAATGCCAATAATGTCAGTACTAAAATAGATTTTTTCATAAAGCTATGGGATACGTCAAGCGGTTTGTCAAAACCCATACCCTAGAAATAGGCATTAAAGAGGAAAACCAACTTCACCTTGCCATTGTGAAAATCCGCCTTCTAAGTTGAACGTGTTTTCAAACCCCAATTGGTTCATTACGGCACAAGCCTGTGCACTTCTCCCGCCAGATTTGCAATATACGTAGTACTGCTTTGTTTTATCCAAAGTATCGACTTCGGCGATAAATCCTTGTCCTTTGTAAATATCAATATTAATGGCGTTCGGTATAATACCCTCACTACATTCTTCTGCCGTTCTCACGTCGAGTATTACGGCATTAGTATCTGCCGTTAATTGGTCCACCCAGTCTTGTTGTGCTAAATTCATCGTATTTATATTAGAAAAACAAAGGTATTTGTTTTCACCTAAAGAAGAAAGAAAAAAGTAGAAAGTCAAGTAATCCAGGTTCTCTGGCTCAAGATTCCTGAAAGCACTTTTTATTTAACAAAAAAATAACATGACATTTGTATATACAAATATAAATCTCCATACATTTGTACCTACAAATATTGTAAGTGTAGTTATGAAAATTGAAGAAGTCATAAAATCGAATGTAATCATGGATGATACCAAGAAGGTCATCTTGAACATTATGTATACACAAAACGTAATCAACGATAAGTTTGTAGAACTTTTAAAGCCCTATGAGCTATCGGGAGAACAATATAATGTATTGCGTATTTTGCGCGGACAAAAAGGGAATCCTGCCAACATGTGCATCATTCAAGAGCGCATGCTAGCGAAAAGCAGTAATACTACCCGTTTAATTGACAAGTTATTGTTAAAAGAACTTGTCACCCGAGAAGTATGTCCGGAGAACCGCAGAAAGATTGAAGTTTTGATTACCCAAAAAGGCATGAACATATTAGCGGAATTAGACCCTAAGGTAAACGAACACGAGCAACTTTTTGCTTCCAATCTTACCGCAGCAGAATTAGAACAATTAAATCATTTATTAGAAAAATACCGAACAATAATCCTTTAAAAACAAACAATGAGTAATTTTAACGAAAATGCCAAATGGCGTTACTCCACCAAAAAATTTGATGCTACTAAGAAAGTATCTGAAGGAGATTTAAATACCCTTAAAGAAGCCATTCGCTTATCGGCCTCCTCTTTCGGCTT
>Ga0114967_10004068_pt1 | contig 11861 bp, 7 predicted proteins | sample M_130628_MF_Meta_FD_92639 | JGI IMG/M metagenome (GOLD analysis project Ga0114967, IMG submission 92639) | Freshwater microbial communities from Lake Montjoie, Canada to study carbon cycling - M_130628_MF_MetaG | ecosystem: Environmental > Aquatic > Freshwater > Lake | place: Lake Montjoie... | reverse complement strand
GTGCTTCAACCTGAAGAGGATTGATTTGCCATGCTGAATTTCCTTGATTTATTAATAGAGATGTCTGCATAGTATTCGCGGTAAATGAATTTGCCTCTTTTATTTTTTCTTCTGAAAAAATATCGTGAAGTGTTGCATTAGCATAGTCATGATATAGAAGGAATTTTTTTCTTAGTCCTGGTAATTGTTGCATAAGATCATCTCTCGGATGAATTGGATATGTTTTACCATCCTTTGTATAAGTGATGACGGCATTGTTATTCCCGTTGCCACTAAAGTCGTTTAAATAAATTTGAAGCGGATTTTCTGCTGATGTTGTATAGCGGCTATTCAGACCATGATTGCCTACCAGATAATCAATGTATCCATCATGATTGATGTCAGCCGCTTGAATGCTATTCCACCAGCCAATGCTGTTAGCTAATCCAAGTTCATTGGTGCTATTTTGAAACGATTTTCCATGGTTAATAAAAACAGTGATTGGCATCCACTCACCCACAACGATAAGATCGGGTAAGTTATCATTGTTTACATCAGACCATACTGCAGCGTTCACCATGCCTATATGGTTTAGTCCTGGAGCTATCTTAGTTGTTATGTCGATGAATCTACCTCCACTATTTTCAAGCAACTGACTTGTTCCTCCTTCAGGATAATGTTGTGGCTTAATTTTACCACCAACAAAAAGATCAAGATCGCCATCGGCATCAAAGTCAGAAGCGGTAACACATGATCCGCTTGTAAAATTTCTTGGTAATGCTTGTCTGTCGATTGTAAAATTTCCTTTGCCATCATTGAAATACAATCGATCTTGGAAATACTTCGATGCATCGGCAAATTCGTTTCCTCCACTGACTACGTATAAATCAAGGTCATTATCATTGTCTGCATCAAACAATAACGAACCCATATCCTCTTCGTATTTTTTTCCTAAATCAAGTTGACGAGAAGTGAATTTTCCATTCGCCTGTTGGAAAAATAATTCACCTGATTGATTGTAAGCACCTCCAATAAAAAAATCATCAAGTTTATCTCCATTCATATCTCCTACTGCGATGCCAGGACCCGCCATTGAAAATTTGTGTGGAAGAAGTGGTTGAATATTGAAATCAGTGTAAGGAGTTTCTTTGTGTACAAAATTGATTCCCAAATTAGATACATTAGTGATCAAGTCGGATTCTATCTTTTTATTTGGGGTAGATTCAATTTTACTGTCTGTGTAATTAATTTTTAATAGCTGATTGGCTTTTACATTAGTAAGGTGTTGAATTTGTCCAGTTGGCCACGTAATTAAAATGGAATCCACTTGCTTAGCTTTTCCAAGTCCAAAATGAATTTCATCTTGCATACTGGATTGATAGCCATGAATAGTTTGATGTTCTTGAAATGAATTCAATCCATTTGTATAAAGATTAATTTTTGTGCCATACCCATTTTTGTTTCCGGCTGGGCCATTTAGTGTAATGCTTAAAAAATTATTATGATAGATGCTATCAGTATTGTTTTTATATACAAATGCAGGGATGCCTGTATTCGTTACAATCATATCTAGGTCACCATCATTATCTAAGTCAGCATAGGCTGCCCCGGTTGAATAGGAGTTTTGTGTAAATCCCCAATTTTGTGATACGTCTTCAAAGCCACCGTTTTTTTTATTTTGGAAAATAAAATTGTTTAGGAAGGCACCATCAAGTTTTTGTAGGGCAGCATAAATTTTTGATCCTCCACCCTGCTGTTGATTTTGTTGCATATACTCTTGCGCTCGGTAGTTGATGAAGTCGCGGTTCGTAATGTCTCTAGGATAACCATTTGTAATGATTAAGTCTCTCCATCCGTCATTATCAATATCGGCAAACAAGGGGCACCAACTCCAATCTGTAGCAGAAACTCCAGCTAGCATGCCAATTTCACTGAAATTAGGAAGTCCATCATCATCAAGTCCTTGATTCAGTTGAAGGGAGTTGCGCATGAATTGAGGGTCATAACCATATTGAATTTCCGAGCGGTAGCGGTCATGGTTGGTAGCACCTAACATCATTTTCTTTCTATAATTATCAGCAGGGAGCATATCCACTTCTATTACATCCAAGAGGCCATCATTATTATAATCGCTTACATCATTACCCATCGCTGAATAGCTGGTGTGTTTGAAAACCTTGGAAGCCTGGTCGGTGAATGTACCGTCTTGGTTATTAATGTAGAAGAGGTCGTTTGAAACGTAGTCATTGGAGACGAAGATATCAGGCCACCCGTCTTGGTTAATATCACATACTGATACACCCAATCCATACCCTTCTTTTAAAATACCGGCTTGTCTAGATACATTGGAGAACGTCCCATTACCATTGTTTTGGTACAGTCTATCGGTATTGATCATTTCACCATTAACACGTTTTGGTCTTATGACATTTGGACCTAGTTCATCAGTGATGTTGGTGAGTAGATACATATCCAGGTCATTGTCTTTGTCGTAGTCAAGAAAAACCGCTTGTACGCTATGTCCAGTATCGGCTAAGCCGTATTCTTTAGCCTTATCGGTGAATGTGTTGTTGCCGTTGTTAATGTAACATGCATTTGCTCTTTTATCTGCGGCGTTGGGACCGCCAAAGCATAGGTAGATGTCTTGGTATCCATCTTGGTTTATATCTACCACTGAAACACCAGCGGCCCACTTCCCTGTGGTATTGATTCCTGATGAGTCGGTGATGTCTTGGAATGAAAAGTTGCCATTATTGAGGTAGAGCCTACTTTTCCCCATATTTGATGAAAAAAACACATCTTTTAGGCCATCGTTATTAAAATCGCCGATACCTACTCCAGCGCCATTATAGAAGTATTCGAATGTGAGTATATTGAGTTTTTCGTCCTCTTTTATTTCATTCGTGAAGGAAATACCGGTTTGTTCGGTTGGGATTAACTCAAAAAGTGGGGGTTGTGTGTTTTTTTGTTGACAGGAAAAAAATAGAAGTCCTATAAAAATAGTGCTTGAAATGTATTTTAGCCTAAATGCCATGAGAAAACGTTGTTTCAGCTAAGTTAACTATTTCATGAGTACAACAGAAGCTTGATGGGGGATGTTAATTCGAATAAATATGTTTTAAAAAGGTGAGCTTAATTCAGGTTTAAAAATGCTTGACTTTTATGATTATCAATTATTCATCTAGAAAAGTTTATGAAAAAAAATGAAAAGTCTACTTATTTTATAGAATGCATTACTACTTTTACCTACCAAATTGGTAGAATTTTCATTTTAAGGCTGTAAATCAATAAATTGCGCGAATCTTTGCGTTAATATTTATATTTAAGAGGTTGGATTTCTCCAATTTAGAAATATCTATTTTAATTTTATTGTGTGAGTAAACGTTCAAATTATTTAGAGGAAATCGCTCAACTAATTCATCCTGAAGACATTGCAAAAAGTATAAGCAACTTAGCAAATGCATATTCGGGCGAAGTAGTTTTTTCAACCAGTTTCAGTTGGGAGGATCAATTGATAAGTCATATCATTTTTAAGAATGATATCAATGTAGATGTATTTACGTTGGATACTGGTCGGTTGTTTTCTGAAACATATACTACATGGAATAACACGGTTGAATCATATCAAAAGAAGATTAAAGCCTATTATCCATTAGATAATGTGCTAGAAGATTTTGTATCAGAAAAAGGTCCAAATTCTTTTTATGAATCGGTGGAGAACAGAAAACGTTGTTGTGCCATTCGTAAAATTGAGCCATTGCAACGGGCACTTCAAGGTAGATCTGTTTGGATTACTGGAATTCGGGCCGCACATTCTAATGGCCGAAGTGATATGCCTTTGGTGGAGTATGATGCAGTGAATGATATTGTTAAGTATCATCCCCTATTGCATTGGGCTACTGAAGAAGTTACGAACTACATTAAACTTCATGATATCCCCTATAACCCTCTACACGACAAAGGATTTGTAAGCATTGGTTGTTTGCCTTGTACAAGAGCTATTCGTCCTGGTGAAGATTTTAGGGCTGGTCGTTGGTGGTGGGAAGGAAGTGATAAAAAGGAATGCGGTTTGCATGTACATGATTCCCATACACCTAATGATACCATTATTAATAATTCTCCAATAGATAAATCATAGTATATGAGTAACCATCATCTAAATTATTTGGAGCAATTAGAAGCGGAAAGCATTCATATATTTCGTGAGATTGCGGCACAGTTTGAAAGACCTGCGCTATTATTCAGTGGTGGTAAGGATTCCATTACGTTAGTGCATCTTGCTAGAAAAGCATTTGCGCCAGGAAAAATTCCTTTTCCTTTAGTTCATATTGATACGGGTCATAATTTTCAGGAAGCTCTTGATTACAGAGATGCAATGGCGGAGAGTATACATGCTAATCTTATTGTACGGAAAGTGGAGGATACGATCAAGGCTAAAAGTTTAACGGAGGCCAAAGGAAAATTTCCAAGTAGAAACTGGCTACAGACCTATACCCTATTGGATACCATTGAAGAATTTAAATTTGATGCATGCATTGGTGGAGCTCGAAGGGATGAAGAGAAGGCGAGAGCAAAAGAGCGTATTTTTTCTGTTAGGGATGACTTTGGTCAATGGAATCCGAAGCTTCAGCGACCTGAATTATGGAATACGTATAATGGAAGAATTAATAAAGGGGAGAACGTACGTGTGTTTCCAATAAGCAATTGGACTGAGTTGGATATTTGGAATTATATAAAGCATGAAAATATAACTCTTCCTTCTATCTATTTTTCACATGAACGTGAATTGATTGTACATGAAGGGCAGCTTGTTGCCTTATCTGATTTTGTGTTGAGGGAATCAACAGATGTAATCGTAAAAAAGCGCATACGCTATAGAACTGTAGGTGACATGACATGTACAGCAGCTGTAGAATCTGATGCGATAACATTGGATGAAGTGATAAGTGAAATTACGGCAGCAAAAATAAGTGAGCGAGGTGAAACAAGGATTGATGATAGGGTTACAGAGGCCGCGATGGAAGATAGAAAGAAGAACGGTTATTTTTAGTTACGAAATACGGTAAGCGCTGAATTTATAAAAGAGAGTAAAGAAAACAGAATGGATATTTTAAGATTTATTACAGCGGGTAGTGTTGATGATGGGAAAAGTACATTGATTGGTCGTTTACTTTACGACAGTAAAAATATTTTAATTGATCAGCTTGAGCAATTGGAAAAGCAGACCAAGAACAAAGAGGCTGGTCCAATTGATCTTGCCTTGCTTACAGATGGGTTACGTGCTGAAAGGGAACAGGGAATTACAATCGATGTAGCGTATAGGTATTTTTCTACTCCGAAGAGAAAGTTCATCATTGCTGATGCGCCAGGTCATGTTCAATACACACGGAACATGATTACCGGGGCATCAAATGCGAGTTTGATTATTGTATTGGTTGATGCGCGTCAAGGTGTTGTAGAGCAAACTAGAAGGCATTCTATCATCGCTTCATTGTTGAAAATTCCTCATGTGGTGGTTGCTATAAATAAAATGGATTTGGTTGACTTTTCAAAAGAGGTATACACAAAGATTGTTGCTGATTATGCATCAGTTGCTGCACAATTGGGTTTGAATGATATAACCTATGTTCCCATCAGTGCCTTACAAGGTGATAATATAGTTGATGCGAGTACTAAAATGGATTGGTATGTAGGGAAGCCTTTGCTTCAATTGTTAGAAGAAGTGAGTATTGATGATGATATCAATGTAACTGATCCTAGATTCCAAGTTCAATTTGTTCTTCGCCCTCAAACTGATGAGTTGCACGATTATAGAGGCTATGCAGGGAGAGTGATAAGTGGCGTTTATAGGAAAGGAGATGCAGTAACTATTCTGCCAGCTGGACTTCAAACTAGCATTTCAAAATTAGAAATTGCTGGAGAGGAGGTATCTGAAATTTTTGCTCCTCAAAGTGCTACTATACTACTTGCTGATGATATTGATATCAGTCGAGGCGACTCTATTGTGAATAGTCAGAACCTTCCAATAATAAGTAATGAGATTGATGTATTGTTATGTTGGATGGATGATAAACCATTGCAGCCGGGAGGTAAATATTTTATACAGCATAATAGTCAGTTGCAACGTGCTATGGTTAAGGAGATTGAGTATAGGATTGATGTCAACACCTTGGAACATCAACCCGTAGAAGGGCAAGTGAAGTTAAATGAAGTGGTAAAAGCTAAACTTAAGACTTCTTCTCAGTTGGTATTTGATTCATATGAAAAACTGAGTGCAAATGGAAGTGCAATTTTAATCGATGAAACCAGCAATAGTACTGTAGCTGCAGTTTTGTTTGTTTAAATAATTTTCTATTGGTTATTGATTCTAAAGATACGACTGATGATAAACGATGACTTAAATGACAATACAAATAAGTTAGGTGTAAATGAAAACGCCTATACTGAAAAGCGTTGGGCAAAAATCACATCTTATTCGGTCATGATATTTGCAATGATGTTAATTTTACATTTTTTATTTTCATATGTTTCAGTTAATGAGATTAAGAAAACCGGGTTAACTATTTATCATTCTTTAGATTCCAATTTTGGGATAATGGTTTTAGCTGGTTTTATTGCACAATTAGTTGATGGTGCTTTAGGAATGGGCTATGGAGTTACCAGTGCAACCATTTTATTGTCTGCCGGCATACCGCCCGTTGCAATTAGTGGTAGCATTCATACTGCTGAAATGTTTGCGAGTGGAGCAAGTGGCTATAGTCATTATAAATTCGGGAATGTCAATAAGAAATTATTTAAGATACTTGTTATCCCGGGTGTGCTAGGAGCCATATTTGGTGCTCTTCTATTGTATTATTTGGGCGATAAGCATTCTAATTATATCCGTCCGGTACTTGCATGCTATACATTAATACTAGGCATTAGAATTTTTATCAATGCATTTAAAAAAATGAAACTTCGTTCTAAGTTTAAGCGTTATGGGTTATTGGCTGGTGCAGGTGGATTTTTAGATTCATTTGGAGGAGGAGGTTGGGGGCCGATTGTGACAACAACGTTAATCACAAAAGGTGGTACTCCAAAATATATTATTGGGACGGTAAGCTTAACTGAGTTTTTTGTAACCTTAGCGAGTGCATTTACTTTCTTTGCGATTTTAGGGGTAAGTCATTGGCAAACTATTATCGGACTTATCATTGGGGGTGTAATCGCTGCGCCTATTGCAGCAAAATTAGCCGGAAGATTACCACGAAAAGCATCATTTATTTTATTAGGATTATTGGTAATGTGGTGGAGTGTTCGAATACTAATTAAAATTTTCTAGTCGTTATAAGAAACATCAATGGCTTAGTTGATGTATTGTATTGTGCAACAATTTTATTAGATGCCTGCAAGAACTATTTTTACTTTTTTACTGTTTTGTAAAACTTCTGTCATAGTAGAGTTGTTCTAGAAAAGTAATTGATATTGTTGTAATTTTATCTTCCTTAAACAAATCTTAATCTATTCATTATGGAAACTAATACCCCTTCAACTAGCGGTTCGGCAGCAGGTAAGTGCCCATTTACGGGAGGAACGCATAAACAAAGTGCTGGCAGTGGCATGCAGAACCGTGATTGGTGGCCCAATCAATTGAAATTGAATATTTTACGTCAGCATTCATCCTTGTCTAACCCTATGGGTGAGTCATTCAACTACGCTGAGGAATTCAAGAGTTTGGATTTGTCCGCATTAAAAAAAGACATCTATGAAGTGATGACAAATTCTCAAGCATGGTGGCCAGCGGATTATGGACATTATGGTCCATTCTTTATTCGTATGGCTTGGCATAGCGCTGGCACCTATCGTATAGCAGATGGACGTGGTGGAGGTGGAAATGGAACTCAGCGATTTGCTCCACTGAATAGCTGGCCTGATAATACAAGTTTAGATAAAGCGCGTTTATTGCTTTGGCCAGTTAAAAAGAAATATGGTAAGAAAATTTCTTGGGCGGATTTAATGATCCTTGCAGGTAACTGCGCGCTTGAATCTATGGGATTCAAAACATTTGGTTTTGCCGGTGGGCGTGAAGATGTATGGGAACCAGAAGAAGATATCTATTGGGGTTCTGAGCGTGAGTGGTTAGGTGATAAGCGTTATAGCGGTGACCGTGATTTAGAAAATCCACTTGCTGCTGTGCAAATGGGACTTATATATGTAAATCCTGAAGGTCCAAACGGAAATCCCGATCCAATTGCCGCTGCACGTGATATTCGTGAGACGTTTGGTCGCATGGCTATGAATGATGAAGAAACTATTGCACTTATTGCAGGTGGACATACATTTGGTAAAGCCCATGGTGCTGCTGATGCAAGTAAATATGTTGGTCCAGAACCAGCAGGGGCTTCTATTGAAGAGCAAAGTCTTGGTTGGAAAAATACATTTGGTACAGGTAATGCAGGTGATACAATCACCAGTGGACTAGAAGGTGCGTGGACAACAACACCAACTAAGTGGAGCAATAATTATTTTGAAAATCTCTTTGGCTTCGAATGGGAACTTACAAAGAGTCCTGCTGGAGCACAACAATGGACTCCCAAAAATGGAGCAGGCGCGGGTACCGTACCTGATGCACATGATCCTGCTAAGAAACATGCTCCAATCATGTTTACTACTGATATTGCGTTGAGGGTAGATCCAAGTTATGGTCCTATTTCAAAACGCTTTCATGAAAATCCAGATCAGTTTGCTGATGCATTCGCTCGTGCTTGGTTTAAATTGACACACCGTGATATGGGACCTCGTTCACGTTATCTTGGTAGTGAAGTGCCTGCAGAGGTATTGATTTGGCAGGACCCTATTCCAGCGGTTGATTATACATTAATTGATGCGCAAGATATTGCTGCTTTGAAAGGGAAGATAGTTGAATCTGGATTGACCGTTTCCCAATTGGTTTCAACTGCTTGGGCTTCTGCATCAACCTTTCGTGGTTCTGATAAACGTGGTGGCGCAAATGGTGCTCGCGTTCGATTAGCTCCTCAAAAGTATTGGGCAGTTAATAATCCTGCACAATTATCAAAAGTGTTGGATGTACTTGAAGGTATTCAGGCTACATTCAATGGTGCTCAATCGGGTGGCAAAAAAGTTTCACTTGCCGACTTGATTGTTTTAGGTGGAAGTGTTGGTGTCGAAAAAGCAGCGAAGCTGGCTGGTCATACCATTAACGTGCCATTTATTCCTGGTCGTGGCGATGCAACACAAGAACATACTGATGTTGAATCATTTGCAGTCTTAGAGCCTTTGGCAGATGGATTTAGGAATTATTTGAAAAAGAAGTATACTACTTCAGCAGAAGAGATGCTTATTGATAAGGCGCAGTTGTTAAACTTAACTGCTCCGGAGATGACTGTTCTTCTTGGTGGTATGCGTGTATTGAATACAAACTTTGATCAATCACATCATGGTGTTTTCACGAAGAGACCGGAAGCATTGACCAATGACTTCTTTACCAACTTAATAGATTTTAGTATTGCTTGGAAAGAGTCGGCTGATGCAAAAGATATTTTTGAGGGACGTGATCGTGCAACTGGAGAAATTAAGTGGACCGGTACGCGAGCTGATTTGATCATTGGATCTAATTCAGAATTGCGTGCTATTGCTGAAGTTTATGCGTGCGAAGATGCAAGCGATAAATTTGTACATGATTTTGTTGCTGCATGGGCTAAGGTGATGAATCTTGATCGATTTGAGTTAGCATAGTCTACAACACGAATACTTTTATATTGAAAGGTGGCCTTGAAAAGGGCCACCTTTTTTTATGGTATTTGATCTCAATTGAAAACTGGCTTTGATAAGACCATAAAATAATTGATAGGTAAAAATTTATTTACTTTAGCAAAAACTTCACAGCGATAGTAAGGGGTATGCGTATTTTTTAATTACTCCGAAAAGTCTCATTAAGATGTGAGGTTTTACTCATTTCCTATCAATGCATTTATTGAATTTTGTCGATCAATCAATTTCATGAATTTGAGGATTGGATTCATTGATGAGGTCAAAGATTTAATAGAGAAATTTGAGGTAAAGGCGATTCATTCAGTAGATCATATTCGTGTTAAGATCTACTGGGAGTTGGGACGAAAAATTATTAAGGAAGAGCAAAAGGGCGCTAATCGGGCTGAATATGGGGCACATTTAATAGAAAATATTTCAAAGGAGCTTATATCCAATTATGGCGCATCTTTTAGTAAGAGGCAATTGGAAAGGTATAGGCAGTTCTACAAATTCTTTCCAATTGCGTCCGCACTGCGGACGCAATTTAGCTGGACCCATTATAAATTATTATTAAGTCTTGAAAATCAAACAGCAAGACTGTTTTATGAATCTGAATCCGCAAAAAATAATTGGAGTTCACGTCAGCTAGAAAGGCAGATTAATAGTAATCTCTATGAAAGACTTTTGAGTAGTAATAGCCCATCTGAGCTGCTCTCAGTTGCTAGATCTGAAAAATTTCCCACCAATCCAAAGAGTATTATCAAGGACCCAATGGTTCTTGAGTTCTTAGGTTTGAAAAAGGAATCAGCCTATTATGAAAAAGATTTGGAGTCTAGGATTATCAATCATCTTCAAGAATTTCTCCTTGAACTTGGCAATGGATTTGCTTTTATTTCCAGGCAAAAACGGATCCATTTAGATGGGGATGATTTCTTTATTGATCTTTTACTGTATAACAGGTTACTTCAATGTTTTGTCATTATTGAAATCAAAACAGGAGAAATTACACATCAGGATATTGGACAAATACAGATGTATGTTAATTATTATGATCGTATTGAGAAGACATTTTATGAAAATCGAACAATAGGGATATTGTTATGTGCGGATAAGAATGAAGCAGTTGTAAAAATGACACTTCCGGAGAGCAATCAAACAATCATTGCTGCTAAGTATCAACTTTATCTACCGACAGAAGAGACATTATTGTTCGAATTGAAGAAAGGGATGTTGTTTAATGAAGGGGGAGACTAAATGAAATGTGACTATTTCAACAAAAACTTCACGGCTACAGTAAGCGTTACACGTATTTTTTCAAAATCAATTTGAGGAAGTTCAGCTGTTTCTGCACCGGCCATCATCATTCTCACATTCCCTGTTTGTTCTAGTTGAACTTGGCCATCCCCCTCATTGCTGTAATCAGATATCAATAACGCCGGGCCAAGATTTTGATTGATTGGTTTTGTTAGCGCTATTGCTTTATCTTTTGCATTTAATATGGCCCTTGTTCTACAGCTATTTCTAATAGCCACAATTTCACTATGGCCCACTTTTTCAATTTGTGTATTTGCAATACCCAATTCTTCTAGTTTCATAAATACCTTGGTTGCTGTTACAGCATCACCAACTTTCAATTGGTATTCTTTTGATTTTAAAACATCTTTTTGTTTCAAGACGTAATAGCGATAGTTGCTTTGTATGTTTGATGTAGTTAGCTCTTTCTCTGTATTGATGGCCAATTGTTTTAATCCTGCTACCATTTTACGTTCTAGCTCTTCTATTGAAACCCTGTCTTTAGTATCTGCTTCTGAAATAGTAATTTTAATGAATATTTCATTTGGTGTTACTAAAGTATCAGCATAGCCATTTACCTCAATGTAGGGTATATCAAGAAAACTTTTCTGTGCGATACTACTTAGTGTAATAGCACATAAAGCAATAGAGAGTATAGATTTTAGGTTCATACAAAAAGGTATTGTTTATCTAAAAGTAGACATAGAATTCTTAAAGAAGATATAATTATTCTAGGTATAGTATGATCAATTTATTTTAGTGTACTGGTATCAACTCGAGTAGGAGTGTCTTTTCCGTCAACTATACCTTTGGCACTAAGTGCAATAGCTCGGATGATC
>Ga0114967_10004065_pt1 | contig 11868 bp, 4 predicted proteins | sample M_130628_MF_Meta_FD_92639 | JGI IMG/M metagenome (GOLD analysis project Ga0114967, IMG submission 92639) | Freshwater microbial communities from Lake Montjoie, Canada to study carbon cycling - M_130628_MF_MetaG | ecosystem: Environmental > Aquatic > Freshwater > Lake | place: Lake Montjoie... | reverse complement strand
GGCTGTGGCGGTGGTGCAAACCACCATCATCGTCAACCCCGTGCTAAGACGCTCCTCTGCAAGAGTGCATTGGCTTCCTTCTACGACATTGCTATTCCTAAGGACGAGAATCGTTGCCCTGGTGCCGCCAGGTGCACTTTTGCTCACGCCGAGGAAGACCTTGTTTCTCCTGCCTTTGACTACTTTGAGCGTCTTTGCAGGAACGGTGACATGCCAGCCCGGCTGCAAAAGTGGCTCGACGAGGTGATTCGTGTTCTTAGCTCTGGAGAAATCCAGGGCTTAGTTCTACCACCTCACGACCCATCTTGCGTATCCGACTGGTTTCAGCTCTGGTATGAGACGGTTAAGACCAAGCGCTCTGAGGACCCAACTTTTCTCAGACTCTTTCCCGACTCTCAAGAGGAGGAGCTGGTCTGGGAACTTGTCCGTCGCTTCAAGACGTGCAAGACCTCTGAGCACATGCTTCGTGCAGAACTCGGGGGTGACAAGTCTTTCCTTGCCTTTGCTCAATCTGATGACAGGACCAAGTGGGCACTTTGCCAGGGTGGCAGACTGTGCAAGCACGGCATTCATTTGGACAGCACTGACAAGGACGGAACTACCAAGGCTGTCTGTCTCAACAACCTCGACGGACGTGAGTCTTCTCCTCTCATTCCTTCCCGCTTCAGCACAATGAGGGAGGAGCTGTGGGAGTTGTTCGGACAAAGACGTAAACTACTGGCATCTAATGTCAGTGGTAGTGCTCGCCAAGAGCGTGACGTTACTCTGACAGCTCTCAACAAGAAAACTCACAACCATCGCGAGGAGTTAATGAGCATCTTTAGGAGCACCTCTCTTTTGCCTCCTGGCAAGAGTCTTCTGGTGCGTCCTTTTGTTGCTCCTCTTCCCGAAGGTCCTGTACCTGGAGTGTTTGAGAACCTTCTTAGGATTGAGAAGCCTGAGATAACTGAGGAGGAGCTGGAGATGCGCCGCGTCCAGGACCGTGAGCAAGTCAAGCTTGCATTAGCTCTCGCTGAGAAGCGAGCTCAAGAGCTTGCCCTTCTCCAAGCCGCAGCTGTCCAAGAGAAGGCTGCAAAGGATGCTCTCCTCAAGGAGCAAATGGAAGCAGAGGCCTCTACTTCTACTGACCCCAAGTTTAAGGAGTTCGTTAATTCGGGCTCCTACTCAGTGATGACTTTCGCTGAGTTCCAAGACCCCCTCAATCGCGAGGCTTGGATTAACTTTGAGCGGTCTACGGATACCTGGACTACTTTCATCACCAAGGTTCGCTTCATCAACAACAAGTGGCTTTCCCTTGGTGTGGTGGAGGAGACACAGACCAACTGTGTCCACAAGAAGGCTAGGTTCGAAGAGGGTAAGGAGAGGGAGACCACTATCCAATACACTGTCGCATCTCCTGAGAAGGAGAAGTATGGTAACAACTTCTGGGACTACTTCTGGGACCTTCCCGAGGTCAAGAACCCCAGGATTGTTGGTGACGACAGCCAGCTAGCTATTGACCAACCTAAACTCTTTAACAAGTTCAAGGCTAGCAACTTTATCGGTACTTTTACTCAATGGCTGCTCGCTAACTCAGACACATCTAAGGTCTACCAGGCCTTTAAGAAGTCCGACTTCAGCTGGGAGATCAACTACAACTACATTCACTTTGTTCTTCCTTTTGACCAAACCATTACCATTGCGGACTTTGCCCAAAACCACCACCTCATGAGCAAGTGGATTCGTTCTGGTGCTTCTAAAAAGAAGGTCTCCTTTGAGAAGTTTGCTGCCCAGCCCGACGAATACCTGGACTACTTTCAAACTGCAAGACTTATCACTTTTGAACAATTTCTCCAGGATAAGGCCGACGGCTGGGAAACAGTAGCATATCATCCCAACCAGGCAGCTACTCAGGTGATTACCCTTGATTTGGCGGACGACGAGGTTACTACCGAGGTTACTACCAAGACTGTATCCCCTGCTACTGTAGCACCTGTTCAAGTAATTGCATACGATGGCCCCACAAGGGTTCAGCTTGACGACAATCAATACTATTTCAAAAGTGTCATTGAGCTGGTGGATGGAGCTTCCAAAAAGATTTGGGTGGTGGGCCCATTAAAGTCAGCTGGCGACGCCAAGAAGATGCAGAGCTGTATCCACAAGTCCTTAAAAAGCAGACCTACTCTGCATAAATACAAGGACACCCACGAGGTCTATTTCTCCTTCTTCAAGGATAACAAGAACACAACATCTTGGAGCTCTGAGGAGCTGGATCCTGTCTTTGAATCAATCACTACCCACTTGAAGGTGAAGGCAACGGCTTTTCTTCGTGATGATGTGGAAGATTCTGACTCCGAGTCTGACGATGACGACGACGATGACTCTGACTCTGGCTCTGAGTTTAGTGATGATAGCGAGGATGACGAGGTTGTCGTCGGTGGCCAGAACTTCAACGCGGCAGACATTGCCAACCAACTGGCTTATGGGGCCAATGCCGTACCAGCAACACCTCTTCAAAATGCGGCAAGGTTCCCTCTGCGTGGTGAAAAGAAGTACTTTTTCAGGAGTCACACGTATAGGGACGATGGGGGAGAAATCAAGAATAGTTGGATAGTTGGTCCTTTTCCTACCCAAACTAAAGCCAAGAAAGTTCAAAGCTGTATTGCAAGAGTTCTAAACGGTGGTGCATCGGTGGTTAGATTTGATGAGAATGGGATGATGACTTACGAAGTTCATTTCACTTTCTACCAAAACCACAACGAAAACATAGAGAGGACACCAGCGCAGTTGAGGGAGGTATTCAATGCGGTAATGGCTCTTGTACACAAGCCAAGGACAGCCTTCTTCCAAAACATTGTCAGGAGGTAAAGTGTGTGTACTGTGTGTGCTGTGTGTGTACTGTGTGTGATGTGTGTGTACTGTGTGTGCTGTGTGCCTTCAATTCATTTAATAAAAAAAATAATATGTTAACTTAAAAATTTAACTTAACAGATTATATTAAAAAAGAATACATGTAACTCCATAAATCCCTTTTACTAGGTCTATTAGCCCACTCTTCTTTCATTAATTGTTTAAAATCAACAAAGTCCATATCTGAATCAGGTTCATATTGCAATATATTACCAGAGACATCTGCATAATCAAAGTAATCATAATGAGTATTAGATTGTTCATCGTACATATAGCATTGCAAAGTCATACAAGTTTCGGTATTTTCTTCCAAGTTCTTAAGTTGATGGATTTGATTCAAAGTAGGACTTATCCAAGTAATATCATCTTTATCAAAATCACTTTCAGCAAAATGAGGCACCTCTTCTCCAGATAAGAATGGAAACAATTTAACGTTAATACTTCCATGTAAAACTCTAATAATAGCATTTGCTCCAGCGTGACTATGAATAGGAGAATAATGACCAGGTGGCCAGATTTCTAAGACATAAGGAATACCAGGAGATTCTCCATTGTTTTGACCTAAAGTAATTCTTAAGTAAGTCTCTAAAGGATTAGGTTGGTCTTTGTTAAATTCATTGCTTTTTTGCTGAAGTTTTTTGTAACACCATCCATTCTCATTTTTAATACTATATTCAATAGCTTGAGAGAATTCAGGAAAATCTGCATCATCTAATACAAAAGCATTACCAGCAATACAATCGTGTAACTTTTGACCTATTATACTTAGATTTGGTTTTGGTAAAAATAATCCTTTAGCAATATGGTCAATAGTTATTTGATCAGTTCTTTTAACACCTAAAGGAATATTTGCAGTAATTGGGTCTCTTATTAATTTTAGTGGAACAATTTTAAGTTCAGGAGGAACATAGATAGATTCTAAACTTTCTAGAAACTTTTTATTAATTACTCTCTCATCATCTCTCTCTGGTGTAAAAACAAATTTATATTTATAAATTACTGTTTCCATTCTAGCTTCACCAATTCCAGCGTATAAAGTTTGATTTTGAGAATCTAAACTGAACCAATAGTAAGCTCCTGTAATATCAATTAAGCCCTGAATATTATCATCATCTGTAAATGGCATAAGGATACCTATTCTATTTACTTTAACACATTCAGGAGTAAATAAAACAATTAAGCCATCGGTTTTATCTTCATTAAATATTTTAAAGTAACAAGCTTGATTATTATCAGTATTTTCAAAAACAAAAACACCTTGGCCTTTAATAGTTAAAGGAATATTAGATTCGTCTTTATTAAGAAGTATTGAGCGCGAATTTTTCATATACAATTTATTATATAATTAATTTATATTAAACGTGAACGAGGAATTTCTAAAAAACATTTTAAATAAAAATATTATATACATAAAAGATAAAATAAATTCAATTCCTTTAATTTATACGAATATTTCGGAGAAAACTATAACTATAAAAAAAAATAAATTTAATATTGTTGGATTAATATGCCGTGGTGCATCTAAACAAATCTTTTTATTAAAAAACAATGATAGAGAACTTGTTTATAGATGCCCTTTAATAAAATTAGACAATGATACTTTAATAGTTAATAATTTTACTGAAAGTTTCATTCATTTATTTCTAAGTAATTTGAATAAAAATAAAATATTAAAAGTGTATTATTTAGGATTCAATCCTGAATATCATTTTATAGCTTCTTTTGTTGAAAAAATGGATGGAACATTATACGGATATCTAAAAAGAGATGATCTAGACTTTGAAACAAAATCAAAAGTTTTAATAAAAGAATTATATGAAATAGCTTCTTTAATAGAAGAATTACAAGATGAATATAAATTTGTCCACAATGATTTAAAATGTGATAATATATTTTATAAAGGTAAGAATTTTTACATTGGCGATTTTGATAATACTTCAATGACAAAAGAAGAATTTAATCCAAAAAAAGATTTATTTATTTTAACTCAATCTTTATTTTTTAGTTTTAATTTTGATTTTTTTAAAAATTTTCCGTTAATTCAAAATATTAAAACTCAAAGTGAATTTCATAAGTTATATCAATATAAAAACATTGATGATATTTATCTTCCAAAAAATTATAAAAAAATATTAAAAGAAATAATTATATAATTAAGTAATGAATATTTTTACTGATGAATTGATTTACCAATACATAATTACAGGAGCATTTGTTTTTGTAATAAATACTTTCTTACTTTTTTCTTGTGCAAATGCAATGACACCTAGTGTAAAAGAAGAATTCCAACCTGAAGAATTCCAACCTGAAGAATTACAACCTGAAGAAGAAAATCAAGAAGAAGAAAACGTAGATGACGCTAATAATAATTCTGAAGAGGATGAAGAACAAGAAGATGAAGAACAAGATGATGAAGAACAAGAAGATGAAGAACAAGCAGATGAAGATAAACAAGAAACAAATATATTAAATACAGGTGAGGATAATTCCCATGTATATAAAGGATTTAATTTAATGACCAAAAAACAACTTATAAGATTTGTAGGTAAAGAACATACTTATAAAAATAAAAACGATTTAATTATTATTGCAATTAATAAATTTATTCTAATATCAATAGATAGAGTTGATAGTATTCCAGTCTTTGTTAGGAGATATATCAAGAATGCTTAGGAGATATATCAAGAATGCTTAGTAAATATATCAAGAATAATTAACTTTTATGTGTTATAAAAAAATAATTTAATAATATTATATAATGAGTAATATTATTAAAAAAAAATCATTTTCTTCAAAAGCTATAGGTGATACAGGTATAACAGGTCCAACTGGACCCACTGGTGGCATTATATATGTTCTTTCAACAAATCAAACAGGACCAACCGGTATACAGGGACCAACTGGTTATACTGGACCAGCTGGACCAAGAGGTATCCAAGGTTTTACAGGTGATTTTGGTCCAACAGGTTTGGTTGGACAAATTGGTCCAACTGGAAATATTGGTCCAACTGGTAATACTGGTCCAATTGGTCCAATTGGTGTTCCTGGAAATGCAACTAATACTGGTTCAACTGGTAATACTGGTCCAACAGGTCCTACTGGTTATACTGGTTGGACTGGTGCAAGTGGAACTGCTTCAAATACTGGAGCAACTGGTCCAACTGGTTATACTGGATGGACTGGACCAGCTGGAAGTGCAACTAATACTGGAGCAACTGGACCAACTGGTCTCGTTGGAGCTCAAGGACCAACTGGTAATACTGGTTTTACTGGTCCACTTGGTCCAAGAGGTTATACTGGGTCAACGGGTAGTACAGGCGCTAGCGGAGTTCAAGGACCAACTGGTATTCCTGGAACTGCTGTAAATACTGGTGCTACTGGACCAACTGGTAACACTGGTCCTACAGGTTTATCAGGATCAGCAACAAATACTGGCTCAACTGGACCTACTGGTTATACTGGACCTACTGGTCCTCTTGGATTGACTGGAGCTCCTGGAAGTGCAACAAATACTGGAGCTACTGGACCAACTGGTTATACTGGTTATACTGGTAGTATCGGTTATACTGGACCTCCTGGAGATTCATCAAATACAGGTGCTACTGGAAATACTGGACCAACTGGCCCAATTGGTTTACCAGGAGGAGCATCCAATACAGGTGCAACAGGAAATACTGGACCAACTGGTCGAACTGGTCCAATTGGTTTATCAGGAACAGCAACAAATACTGGTGCAACTGGTCCGAGCGGACCTCAGGGACCAACAGGACCAACAGGTCCAACTGGTTATACTGGTGTAATTGGTCCTACAGGTGCAATGGGTCCACAAGGGTACGATGGGTCAGCTACAAATACTGGAGCAACTGGTCCAACTGGTTATACTGGTTTTACTGGACCAGCAGGAACAGCGTCTAATACTGGTGCAACTGGACCTACCGGTTATACTGGATTCACTGGTCCAGTTGGTTCTGCTGGAACAGCTACAAATACTGGTGCAACTGGTTATACTGGTTATACTGGACCAACCGGTCCAACTGGTTTACAAGGAATAGCAACTAATACTGGTGCTACTGGTCCAACTGGTCCAACTGGTCCAACCGGTAATACTGGTTTTACTGGACCAGCAGGAACTGCTGCTAATACTGGTGCAACTGGTAACACTGGACCAACCGGTCCAACTGGTTTACAAGGAAGTGCAACTAATACTGGTGCAACAGGTCAAACAGGTCCAACTGGTCCAGCTGGTAATACTGGTTTTACTGGACCAGCTGGAACTGCTGCTAATACTGGTGCAACTGGACCAACTGGTCCAACTGGTAATACTGGTTTTACTGGACCAGCAGGAACAGCTGCTAATACTGGTGCAACTGGTAATACTGGACCAACTGGACCAACTGGACCAACTGGATTACAAGGAATTGCAACTAATACTGGTGCAACAGGTCCAACAGGTCTAACTGGTCCAACCGGTAATACTGGTTTTACTGGACCAACAGGACTAGCAGGAACATCTACAAATACTGGAGCAACAGGACCAACTGGTCCAACTGGTAATACTGGTTTTACTGGTCCAACAGGACCAACTGGTAATACAGGACCTACTGGTTTTACAGGACCAGTAGGAACTGCTACAAATACTGGTGCAACAGGACCAACTGGTAATACTGGTCCTACTGGTAATACTGGTCCTACCGGATTACCTGGTTCTTCTACTAATACTGGAGCTACTGGTCCAACTGGGCTTCGTGGAGTTCCGGGTATTGCATCTAGTACGGGTGCAACTGGTAATACAGGTCCTACTGGAGCAAATGGACTTATTGGACCAACTGGTTTTATAGGCCCAACTGGTTTACCGGGAATTGCATCAAATACAGGTGCAACTGGACCAACAGGTATTCAAGGTATTATTGGACCTACTGGTAATACAGGAGCAACTGGTCCAGTTGCAGATACAGGTCCTACTGGTATAACAGGACCTACTGGTCCTACAGGACTTCCTGGTACTGCAACATTAACAGGTGCTACTGGACCAACTGGAGATTTTGGCCCAACTGGTCCTCAAGGAAGAAGTGGTATCTCAGTTAATACTGGTGCAACTGGTCCAACAGGAAGTACTGGACCAACTGGTTTTGCTACAAATACTGGTGCTACTGGTTTTACAGGACCTACTGGTTTTACAGGACCTACTGGAATAGTTGGTGAAACAGGAGCTACTGGACCAACTGGTTATGCTACAAATACTGGTGCTACTGGTAATACAGGTCCTACTGGACGCACAGGTTTTACAGGGCCTACTGGTTTTACTGGTCCTACTGGAAACACTGGACCAACTGGTTATACAGGATTTACTGGACCTACAGGAATGAAAGGGTCAACTGGTATAACTGGTCCAACTGGTCCAACTGGAAATACTGGACCAACTGGTCAAACTGGTCCAGGTGGTTTTGCCACTAATACGGGTTCTACTGGTCCATCGGGACCAACTGGACCTTCGGGGCCAACTGGATTTGCATCAATATATCCAACATTTACAGTAGAAAATGTAATAATTAATCCAGATACTGCTCTTTTAATACTTTATGTAGCTCCTTATTTAGCTTATACAACTGGTAATACAATAATAGTAGTAGATGCTAGCAATATTGAAAATTCTTTTCAAGGAACTATTCTTGAATATATTGTGACTACTGGAAAAATGAATATTTATTCTATAGTAAATATTAAAGGAGAATTTGGAATATACACTAGATATACTGTTAATTTAAATGGAATAGATGGTATTCCTGGTTATACAGGGCCTGCAGGTTTACCAGGCAGTGCAACTGAAACAGGTTCTACAGGTTCTGCAGGTTCTGTAGGTAGTCCTGGTTCTGCAGGTTCGACAGGAGCAACTGGTGCTAGAGGAAGTGCAGATTCTACTGGTGCAACTGGTATAACTGGTTCAACAGGTTTAAGAGGTTTTACAGGTTTTACAGGATTTACTGGATTTACTGGTGTTAATGGAGCAGCAACAAATACTGGTGTAACAGGTGCAACTGGTTTTACAGGATTTACAGGATTTACTGGTGCAACTGGTGTAACTGGTTCTACAGGATTTACTGGTTTTACAGGATTTACAGGATTTACTGGTGCAACTGGTGTAACTGGTTCTACAGGATTTACAGGATTTACTGGTGCAACCGGTGTAACTGGTTCTACAGGATTTACTGGTTTTACAGGATTTACAGGATTTACTGGTTTTACAGGATTTACTGGTATTAATGGAGCTGCAACAAATACTGGTGTAACAGGCGCAACCGGTTTTACAGGATTTACAGGATTTACAGGTGCAACTGGTGTAACTGGTTCTACAGGATTTACTGGTTTTACAGGATTTACGGGATTTACTGGATTTACTGGTGCAACTGGTGTAACTGGTTCAACAGGATTTACTGGTTCTACTGGATTTACTGGATTTACTGGATTTACTGGTGTAACTGGTTCTACAGGATTTACTGGTAGAACTGGTTGGACTGGATTTACTGGTTTTACCGGAACACTTGGTAGTACTGGTTCAACAGGTTCTGGAGTTCCAGCAGGAGGCGATGAGGGACAAGTTTTAACCAAAAATTCTGGAACTAGTTATGATACAATATGGAAGACGCCATCGGGGGGAGGTGGTGGTAATAGTATGTATTATATTTTTTTAAATTATGGTTTAAATATATCTGCAACTCTTGGAGGTACAACTGCAACTTCATTTACTACAAATCTACCCAATAAATTTTCACTAAGTCTTACAGTTAGTCCACCTGCCTTAACTATTACTAATAGTGTTGTTACTGCAGCAGGAGTTTCTAGTTATTGGAAAATATTTCCACAATCTATTTTAATACAGTATGCATTAGCGGGTATTACTACTGCTCTCGACTGGGAAGCTACTCCTCAATGGACTACTTGGGTGCCTGGCGCTAATAAATTTATAAATACAGGTGCTAGTAATAGATTACAAATAAGCACCACATTTAACACTAGTGGAATTACAAGTGCTTCATTTTTTACTGGAACTGGTAATAATCTAGAACATACATTAGTTAGAATATATCTTATGTTTGATTCTAGTATATTATAAAGTTTAACTTATAAATTTTAATTTATAGATATATATCTATATATATATATATATCTATAATGAGCACTCCAGTGCCAATATGTTTACAATTAAGATGCACAGAAGCACTAGATAATGGTATCATTAACGGTAATTCAACATTTCAAGCATCATTTACTCTAATTTCTTTCCAACAATATTTTGACCCAGTTAATTTTTTTCCACTTTACTATACAGGTTTAGATATTAAAATTGGTCAATGGATTGGTTCAAATATTCCTGGATATGCTTGGCAAATTTTACAAATTATAAGTGCGACTGATAATGATATTGTAGTAATTATTGAAGATGAAGATAATTTTAATCAAAATATTGATTCAGCTGGATTTTTTGGTTATCCTCAAATTGGTCTTGCGTATACTTATATCTATTTTGAATTAAGCCCTAATGGACAACCAATATTTACACCAACAATGGCTACTTTTGTTGGACTTGATACTCAATTAACAGCAGATTTAACAGGAAGATTTAGTGACAAAAGTTCTATTCAACAATATGCAGAAGTATTGCAACCAGGTCATGGTTTTATTGGAGGTGAACCTATTTGGATGGATTCATCAGGTAATTATCAAAAAGCAAATAATACTAATGCAAAATATATAGTAGGTATAGTTTCACGTGTAAATATTCCTACATCAGATTGGTTTTCTTACAAAGTATTTGGAATTTTTTATAATAATGTTAAAAAATATTTTACTGCTTTAGATTTTTCTTCTTTCGATAAAGGTGATTTTTTATATGTTTCAACCAATAGTACAACTAATTATACAAAAACACCACCAACGGATGTTGCAATTCCCGCTTGGGTATATTTAGGAATAGATTCATTTGGTTATCAAAATGCTATTTTATACACAACTCCTTCGTTATATACAGGAGGAGGGGGAGGAGGTGGTCTTTTACCTATATCTGCTCCAGGTGCACCAACTAATTCAGTGGGCGTAATTGGACAATTTTATTTTGATGTTTCAACTGAAATACTTTATGGACCAAAACAAGATGTATGGGAAGGAATAGCAATAACAATTAGTCCTCCAATTAATTGGTCATTTAATATAGCAGATGATACAAATGGAACAAATATTCGTGAAGTTGAAAATAAAGGAATATATCCCACAAATACTCAATATTTACAAGTAGTTTATAGTGGTATTACTCCAATTGATGGTCCATTAAAAGTAAGTTGGCCAGATATATCTGGTAATACTATTTATGCATTACCTGATACTCAACATTTTGGATTAAATGGTATAAATTCTGAATATTATGCATTATTAGCAAATTTAGCGGATATTTCAGTTTCATTTAATAATACTGTTATATTTAAAATACATAATGTTTCAGGTAATCTAGTTTGGCCTGAAATAAATAGTAGTGGAGGTGGTGGCGGAGGTTCTATCGGACCTACTGGTTCAACTGGTTCTCGTGGTATAACAGGTTCAACAGGTCCTCCTGGAAGTGCGGATAATACTGGTACAACTGGTGCTACAGGATTCACTGGTTTTACTGGTTTTACTGGGTTTACTGGTTCAAGTGGCACAACTGGAACATCAGGTGCAACAGGAACAACAGGCGCAACTGGACCTCCTGGAAGTGCAGATAATACAGGTGCAACTGGTGCAACAGGATTCACTGGTTTTACCGGTTTTACTGGTTTTACTGGTGTAACTGGTGCAACTGGTTCTACAGGATTTACTGGTTTTACTGGTTTTACTGGTTTTACTGGTGTAACTGGTGCAACTGGTACAACAGGTTCTTCAGGTTGCACAGGTTCAACCGGTCCTCCAGGAACTGCATCAAATACCGGTGTAACAGGTGCTACAGGATTC
>Ga0114967_10004063_pt1 | contig 11872 bp, 6 predicted proteins | sample M_130628_MF_Meta_FD_92639 | JGI IMG/M metagenome (GOLD analysis project Ga0114967, IMG submission 92639) | Freshwater microbial communities from Lake Montjoie, Canada to study carbon cycling - M_130628_MF_MetaG | ecosystem: Environmental > Aquatic > Freshwater > Lake | place: Lake Montjoie... | reverse complement strand
TGGGGCAAGTGTCTGCCGCCGGCCGTTTTGACCAATGCCGATCTGGCCACTGTGTTGCCAACCGATGATGAATGGATCGTCTCGCGCACCGGCATACGCGAGCGGCGTATCTCGCATGTGCGGCTGGAAGAGTTGGCCTATGTGTCGGCCAGTCACGCACTGGCCGCTGCCGGTCTGCAGCCGCTGGATATCGATTTGATCGTCTTCGGGACTTGCAGTTTTGACGATCAGGTACCCAACCAGGCTTCGGGCCTGCAACTGCGTCTGGGCGCGATGCGTGCCGCAGCCATGGACGTGAACACGGCTTGCACCAGCTTTCTCTATGCGCTGAGCACCGCTACCGCGATGATCCGCAGCGGTGTGGTGCAGCGGGCGCTGGTGGTAGGCGGTGAGGTCATCAGTCCGTTGATGGATTGGAGCAACCGCAACGTGGCGGTGCTGTTTGGTGATGGCTGTGCTGCGGTGGTGCTTGAGGCCAGTGAGGCCGAGCAGGGCGTGCTCGCTGAAAAGCTGGGCTGTGATGCTGCTGCGCGTGGCACGCTGGTCATTCAAGGTATGGGCAGTCGCTACGCCGACTGCCAGCGGCGCCTGGGCGTGACCGACTGGGTGTTCGAGGGTCAGGAGATATTCAAGCGCGCCGTGCTGGGTATGTCCGAGGCCAGTACCGCGGTGCTGGCGGCTCAAGGCGTGGATGCCGCAGAGCTTGATCTGGTGGTACCGCATCAGGCCAATCTGCGCATTATCGAGGCTGTGGCTAAGCGCGTCGGGCTGCCGCCTGAACGTGTGTTCACCAATGTGCACCGCTACGGCAACATGTCGGCGGCAACGGTGCCTGTCGCGCTGGTCGAGGCGCTGGAAGAGGGTCGGGTGCCTGCCCACGGGTTGCTGCTGCTGCCGGCCTTTGGTGCAGGCTTGACCTGGTGTGCGCATCTGCTGCGCTGGGGTCCCCGAATCACCCCGTTGGGTGTTTCGGATGTACAGCTGCCGCCGTGCACAGAAAGCGCCTTGCAACTGGTGCAGTCATTGGCCGCGCGCCGCGCCGCTGCCGTTGCGGCGCCCGTTTGACTACAATTGCGGGTCTAACGTTCGAGGGGGTTGCTTGTCCTATCGTGTGACGCGCCGTAGCCTGCTGGCCGGTACGCTGGCCCTCGTGGTGCAAGCGGCGGCCCCGCTATGCGGCTGGTCGGCCGCAGCATCCCCGCAGGTCTCTGCCCTAGGCGAAGACCTCTGGCTGGTGCAGGGTTTGGGTGCGCCCTTGCTGGTGGCCCGTTCCGGTGAGCAGTTACTGCTGGTCGACGGGGGCGAGGCTGGCGCTGCCAGGGCGCTCACCAGTTTGTTGTCGCAACGCTTTCCCCGGGCCGGTGTGCAGGTGCTGATCAACACCGACTGGCACGCCGATCGCAGCGGCTACAACGAGGCAGCGGCCGCCGCCGGGGCCCGACTCATCGCCACCGAAAACACGCGCTTGTGGATGAGCACGGAACGGACCGGCGGCACCGGTGGCCGGGTGCAGTCACCACGTGCCGCGTTCGCTAGACCCACTGACACGCTGTTTTACGGCAACCGTACTTTGACCTTGGGGCAGCAGTCTGTGGAGTATGGGGTGCTGCCGCCGGGGCATACCGACGGCGACCTGTACGTCTGGTTTGCGGCGCAGAATGTGTTGTACGCCGGCGATATGATCGTGTCCCGTCGCTATCCGGTTATCGACAGCGCCAGCAACGGCTGGCTTGGCGGCATGGTCGCTGCGCTGAAGCTGCTGATGGCCCGTTGTGACGCGCAGACGCGCGTCATCGATGCCGACGGGTTGTTGGTCGGCAAGGCCGACCTGTTGGCCCAGCAAGACTTGTGCTTTACCGTGTTGCAACGCATAGCCGAGAGTTACTACAAGGGTGAAACCCGTCAGCAGTTTATGGCCAGTCAGCCAACCCGTGAGTTTGATGCCGCCCGAGGCGATCCCAGCGCCTTTCTGCTGCAGGCTTATGACAGCGCTTGGGGTCACATCAATGAGATCCGTCGTGTCACACGTTAAGTTGTTTGGTCGTCGTTGCACTGGCCTGCTGCTGGCCTGGCTTTGCTTTTCGGGCACGGCAGCTGCTGCGTCTCACGACAACTTGGCGGGGCTGCCGCTGGAGCAGCAATGGGGCTTTATCGACACCTACTGCGGCAAGTGCCATAACGCCACCGATTGGGCGGGTGGTGTGGCCTTCGATGTGCTGCAACCGGAAACGGTGGGCAGCGACGCGGAGGTCTGGGAAAAGGCAGCGCGTAAGTTGCGTGGCCGCCTGATGCCGCCGCCCGGTGAGCAGCAGCCTCAACCCGCGGCGCTGACGGCATTTGCCACGGCCCTGGAAGCACGGCTTGATGCGGCAGCAGTAGCGGCCGTTAATCCCGGCAGCGTGCCATTGCACAGGCTTAACAAGCCTGAATACACCAATGCCATCCGCGATCTGCTGGGGTTGCAGGTCGATGTCGACGCGCTGTTACCGCGCGATGACCAGAGCGCGGGCTTCGACAATTCCGCTGCCGTGCTCAAGGTATCGCCGTCATTTCTCGACCAATATCTGACCGCAGCACGCCAGGTCAGCATTCAGGCTATCGGTAATCCCCAAGCCCGTTTGACCAGCCGCATCTATCAGGGCACGGCTCAGGCGCTGCAGTACATGCACATCGAGGGTTTGCCGCTGGGTACGCGTGGCGGCTTGCTTATCGAGCATGCGTTCCCGGTGGATGGTGACTATGAGGTAACCATCAACGGACTGGTTGGTGGCGGTTATCTGTGGGGCGTGATGGACCCGATGACCTTGATCGTGACGCTGGACGGACGACGTGTGTTCCAGGCCGGTTTGGGTGATGCCGCTGACTTGGATGCGGTCGACCTGCAGCAGGCAGCGGGGGTCGGGGCGATCAATGATCGCTTCCGCAACATCCGTTTTCATGCGCCGGCTGGTACGCATCGTATCGGCGTGACCTTCCGGCAGAAAACGGCTGCGGTGTCCAACGAACTGCTGCACGGCTTTGTGCCGGTCGAGGGTATGGGACAGTTGGTCAACGGCAACTCGGGTGGTCCGCGCATCACCAATGTCGAGGTCAAAGGGCCGGTCAACCGCAGCGCGCTCAGCCAGACCGTCAGCCGTCAAAAGGTCTTCAGCTGCTATCCGGCAGCGCAGGTCGAAGAGCGGCCTTGTGCGCGGCAGATTTTGGCACGGCTTGCGCGTCAGGCGTTCCGGCGTCCGGTCAGTGACCAAGAGTTGCAGGGTATCGTCGCCTTCTATGACGAGGGACGGCGCAGTGCCGACTTCGATACCGGCGTTCAAAAGGGATTGCTGGCCATCCTCGCCAGCCCGCGATTTCTCTATCGCGCGCACGTACCACCTGCCGGCGCTACGCCCGGGCAGGTGTTCGCATTGCGCGATATTGACCTGGCCTCGCGTCTTTCATTCTTCCTGTGGTCGGCCCCGCCAGACGAGACGCTGATCGCGCTGGCCGAGCAGGGCCGCTTGCAAGACCCTGCGGTGCGCGCCGCGCAGGTGCAACGCATGCTGGCCGATCCACGTGCGCACAGCCTGGTCACCAACTTCGCTTTCCAGTGGCTGAACGTACATGGCTTGGAGCTGGTCAATCCTGATCCAAACCTGTTTCCGGACTACACCGAAGATCTGGTGCCGGCCTTCAGTCAGGAACTGGAATTGTTCATCGGCAGCGTGTTCGCCGCTGACAGCAGCATTATCGACTTGCTGACCGCCCGACACACGTACGTCAACGAGCGTCTGGCTTTGCACTATGGCCTGCACGATATCCGCGGCGGGCAGTTCCGGCGCGTTGAGCTCCAGCAGTCCTGGCGCCGGGGTCTGTTGGGCAAGGGCGCTTTTCTGATGGCCACGTCCTATGCCAATCGAACCACGCCAGTGTTGCGCGGCGCCTATGTGCTGGACAAGTTTCTGGGTACCCCACCGGCGGCGCCCCCGCCTTCGGTTGAGGCCTTTCCTGAGAATCAAGAAGGCGCAGAACAGCTCACCGTGCGCACGCGTCTTGAACAGCATCGTCAGTTGAAGTCCTGCAATTCCTGCCACGGCGTTATTGATCCGTTGGGTCTGGCGCTCGAGAACTTCAACGCGGTGGGTCAATGGCGTGATAAAGACATCGATGCCGGCGCTGCCATCGATGCCACCGGCAAGCTGGTCGATGGCACGCCGCTGTCTGGCCCGGACGATTTGCGCGCGGCCCTGGTGGGGCGTGCACCGCAGTTTGCCGCTACCTTTACCGAGAATCTAATGACCTTCGCGCTGGCCCGGCCGGTGCAATATTCAGATATGCCCACGTTGCGCGCGATTGTTCGCAACGCTCAGCCGCAGCAATGGCGGCTTTCTGCGTTGATCACGGGTATCGTCAACAGCCCAGCGTTTCTGACTGACCGTCTGCCAGCCGACACAACAACTCAAACCCGCACGGCCCAGCGCCACTAGGCGCCGCACCGCAAGACCGAGGATTCCAGCATGTTCATCACCCGCAAGCACCTCTCCCGCCGCAGTGTGTTACGAGGCGTTGGTGTCAGCATGGCGCTGCCGCTACTTGATGCCATGGTGCCGGCTCATACAGCGTTGTCCAAGACTGCGGCTGCTGCCAAAGCGCGCATGGCCTTTGTCTATTTCCCGCACGGCGCGGTCATGGACAAGTGGACGCCAGCCAAAGACGGTGCCGACTTTGATCTGCCACCTATATTGGCGCCGCTGAAGGCTTTTCAGCAGCATTTGACCGTGATCAGCGGCATGGAAAACAAGTCTGCGATTGCTGCGCCGGTGCATGCCATCACCCCGGGCACCTGGCTTAGCTGCGTTGAGCCGCGCATCAGCCATGACCCGCTGGGTGGTATCACCATCGATCAGATTGCCGCCAAGTACATCTCGCAGGACACGCCACTGCCGTCATTGGAAATTGCCACCGAAGAGCGCGGCGGTGAAGGTTCCTGCGATCGCAACTATGGTTGCAGCTATGGCAAGACGGTGTCGTTTCGAACGCCGACTACGCCACTGCCTATGGAGCACAACCCGCGCAAGTTGTTTCAGCAGTTGTTCGGTCAGGGCGATACCGCCAGCGAACGCGCGGCCCTGATCCGCGAAGATGCGAGCCTGCTCGATCTGGTCAGCCGCGATGCCGCCGATCTCAAGCGCACGCTGGGCGCGCGTGACCAAGCGCTGGTGTCCGACTATCTGGAGACCGTGCGTGAGATCGAGCGCCGCGTGCAGCAGATTGCAACGCGTGATACGTCCAAGCTGACCTTGCCGGATGCACCCTCCGGCATCCCGGCTAATTTTGATGAGCACATCAAGCTGCAGTTCGACCTGATGGCCTTGGCCTTCCAAGCGAACCTGACGCGTGTGGCCAGTTTCATGATGGCCGCTGAAGTCAGCAACCAGCCCTACAACTTTATCGGCATTGCTGACGCCTTCCATCCGTTGTCACATCACGCCAACAATCCGCAGAAGATCGAACGTCTGGCTAAGCTGCAGGCTTGGAATACACAAGCCTTTGCGCGCTTTGTGAAGAAGATGTCGGAGATGCCGGATGGCGAGGGCACCATGCTCGACAACTCGATCATCCTGTTCGGCAGCAACATGAGCGATAGCAACCTGCACAACCATTTCCCGTTGCCCACGGCGGTGTTGGGTAAGGGTGCCGGCGCCTTGCGCGGCAATAATCATCTGCGGGTCCCCGAGCGCACACCGCTGGCTAACCTGCATGTCAGCTTGCTGGCGCGCGCCGGCGTTCCTGTCGACAAGTTGGGTGACAGCACGGGCGTGTTCTCGGGTATCTGAGCATGCAGGTCTTTGCTGTACCGCTGTGGGCTGTTGCTTGGTTGGCGCTGTCGGTAGTCCCGGCTCTGGCGGTTGCAGCAGTGCCGGCGGCCGGGACAGAGAGTTTCCGCGCCGATGGCGGTGATGGCACGACCGCGCTGCATTGGGCCGTGCATGACGGTGATCTGACTCGGGTTAAGCAGCTGCTCAAGGGGGGGCAAGACCCGCGTGCCGTGAATGACTATGGTGCAACGCCGATGTCTGAGGCGGCAGAGCGTGGCGATGCGCAGCTTATCGGCGCGTTGCTGAAGGCCGGGGCCGACGTTGAGTCGGCTAACCCGGAAGGCGAAACCGCTTTGATGACGGTGGCGCGTACCGGCAATGTGGCTGCCGCCAAAACGCTGCTGGCCGCCGGTGCACAGGTCAATGCGCTGGAGCAGTGGCGCGGGCAATCAGCCTTGATGTGGGCTGCGGCTCAAGGTCATCCGGACATGGTGCGGCTGCTGCTCAAGTCCGGTGCCAAACCCGATGTGCGGTCCGTCGTGCGCGAGTGGCCACGCAAAGTGTCTGCTGAGCCGCGGCCGCAAAATCGTCCCAACGGGGGTTTGACGGCGTTGTTATTGGCAGCGCGTGAAGGTTGCACCGGCTGTGCCCGGGCTTTGGTTGAGGGTGGCGCTGCAATCAACCTGCCCGATCCGGACAACATCACGCCCTTGCTGATGGCAGTGCTCAATGCGCGGTTTGATACGGCGGCCTATCTGATCAAGGCAGGTGCTGATGTCAATCGCTGGGATACCTGGGGCAGGGCGCCGCTGTATTCGGCTGTCGATTACAACACCACGCCCCGTGGCGGACGTCCCGACCGCCCTTCGGGCGATGCGACGACCTCGCTGGATGTCACGCGCATGTTGTTGGACAAGGGCGCCAATCCCAACATGCAGCTCAAATTGTTTCCGCCGTATCGCTCTCTGGGACAGGATCGTGGTGGCGATAACTTGCTGACAGTGGGTACCACGCCGTTGATCCGGGCAGCCAAGGCCGGTGACGTGGAGGCCGTTGCACTGTTGCTTAAATACAAGGCGCTGCCCGATCTGCCCAATTCGCTGGGCGTCACCCCATTCATGGCTGCAGCGGGCGTTGGCTCGACCACCATCGACATCCGCGCGCGGTTTCGCAGCGAGCCGCGTTGTATCGAAACTGCGCGCTCATTACTTGCGGCTGGGGCCGATGTCAACGCTGTGCGCGACAACGGTCAGGCCGCCTTGCATGGCGCCGCACTGTGGGGCTGGAATGACTTTGTCAGTTATCTGGCCGAGGCCGGCGCCAAGCTGGACATCCGCGATAAGTCAGGTGCGACCGCGCTAGATGTCGCGTCAGGCAAAGCCGGCGGCACCGGGCGTGCCGGTGTGGCAGGCGCTGAAACCCATCCCGAGACGGCTGCGTTGCTGCGCAAGCTCAGCGGGGCTGTTGGAAGTTGATCTCCAGCTTGATGCCGTTGGGATCAAACAAGAACAATTGACGCAGGCCTATGGCTGGCGTGTCGTGGCGGTGTGCTGCAATGCTGTGGCGGGCTAAGTTGGCCACGAAGTCTTCGTAATCGCCGGCCTGAAAAGCCAGATGATCTAAACCGCCCGTGCCCGCCGCCGGTGTGCTGACCGGAATACCCAGCCGATTGCTGTGTTCGGTGTAACTGCGCCACTCGGCGATGTGGATGCAGGCCACCGGGCCCAGATACAGCCAATAGCCCGGAAAACCCAGATCGGGTCTGGCCCCTTCGATCAAGCCTAAGGCGTCGCGATAAAAATCGCGGGTGGCTTCAGGTTGATGGCTCAACACCAAAAAGTGTTCCAGCGTTCGCAAGGCCATGAGGCTATTCCTTACCGGCTATTCAGTAAGCGCATAATGCCGCACATAAGAAATTGTCTGGGGGAAGACATGACACAGATTACGTCACACCTGTCACATTGGGTTGCGCCGCTACTGTTGATGGCCTGTGGCGCTGCGTTGGGCCAGTCGTCTGCCCCGTTAACGGTCCCCGCGCCTGCATTCTCCGCCTCGCAGTTGCTCGCGCAGCCGACCACAGCCTGGATCACCAACGGCGGCACACTGTACAACCAGCGTTATTCGCCGTTGACCCTGCTCAATCGCACGAACGTCTCGGGTCTGCGCGCGCTCTGGCGCACCAGCATGAATAGTGGCACCACACCGGGTCACGCCGGCCAGGCGCAGATTCTGTCCTATGAAGGCGTGCTCTACGTCAGCAACGGGGCTAACGATGTGTTCGCCCTGCAAGTTGAGACGGGCACCATCCTGTGGACCTATCGCGGGAATCCGGACCTGCGTGCTGGCAGTCCCATCGGCCGCGCCAATCGCGGCGTGGCGCTGGGTGAGGGCAAAGTATTCGTCACGCAAGCTGATGCCAAGCTGATTGCACTGGATCAGCAAAACGGCACCGTGGTGTGGACCTCACAGGTCGAGCGCTGGGAAGACGGTTATGCCATCACTGCGGCACCGCTGTATTTCGATGGCTTGGTGATCACCGGCGTCAATGGTGGCGAGATGGGCACACGCGGCAAGCTGCGCGCCTATGATGCCAAGACCGGTAAGCTGACATGGACGTTTTACACGGTGCCCGGGCCGGGCGAGAAAGGTCATGAGACCTGGCCTGCAGACAGTGATGCCTGGCAGCGCGGTGGTGCGTCGATCTGGCAGACACCGGCCATCGACCCGCAACTGGGCCTGATCTATTTCTCGACCGCTAATCCGGGTCCCGACCTCAATGGCAGCGTGCGCAAGGGCGACAACCTGTTCGCTAATTCCATCGTAGCTCTGGATGTCCGCAGCGGAACCTACCGCTGGCACTTCCAGCAGGTGCACCACGACATCTGGGACTATGACTCACCCAATCCGGTGGTGTTGTTCGACGCGCCGTATAACGGCAAAACGCGCAAAGCCCTGGTTCAGGTGGGCAAGACCGGTTGGGCCTACATCCTCGATCGCGTAACCGGTAAGCCGCTGCTGGGCATCGTCGAAAAGCCTGTGCCTCAGGAGCCGCGTCAGCACACGGCTGCCACACAGCCCTATCCGGTGGGTGATGCCATCGTGCCGCAGCAGATCGACATCGTGCCCGAGGACGCAAGGCGCTTGCCAGGCAGCAGCGAAATCCCCAACGGTGGCCGTATTTTCACGCCGTTCTGGAACGAGCCGACGATGATGAAGCCCGGCACCATGGGCGGTGCGAACTGGCCACCCAGTGCATACGACCCGTCGAGTCATCTGCTCTATGTGTGCGCCTCCGACCGGATCAGTAACTTCGTGGTGCGCTTGCCGCTGGAGACTCCCGGGCCCAACAAGGTCTACATGGGCGGCAGTTTCACGCAGTCGCAAGTCCACGATGGTGGCGTGCTGGCCGCGCTGGACATGCGCACCAATCGTCTGGTGTGGCGGCAGCAGTGGCGCGAGATCTGCTACAGCGGTGCAGTGGTTACCGGCGGCGGCTTGTTGTTTGTCGGCCGTGCAGATGGCCGGCTCACTGCTTTGGATAAAACCACAGGTGCCAAGCTGTGGGAGTTCCAGACCGATGCCGGCGTCAACACCACAGTCACCACCTTCGAGTTCAAGTCCAAGCAATATGTGGTCGTACATGCCGGTGGCGGCGCCTTTGCTAACGGCAAGCGCGGCGATGGCATCTGGATGTTTGCACTCGATGGCAAGATCGGCCCTGTGCCGGTGGCTTCATTAGCCGGACCGCAGCGCGCGGCGACCGTTGCTGTGGCCTCACGTCCGGGCGTCGCAGATCAGGGTCAGGCGCTCTATCAGGCAGCCTGCGTGGCCTGTCACGGTGAGTCCGGCAGCGGCGGCCATGGCGGTGGCTCGACGCTGGTAGGCGGTAACTTGGACGCGGCGCAAATCACTATGGTTACCAGCCAGGGGCGCAACAACATGCCGGTGTTTAGAGATATTTACACGCCGGAACAGATCGCGGACATCAGCGCCTATATTCTGCAGCGACTGGCGCCGCACAAACCCTGATGCTGGGCGTCACGGCCGATTCGTTGCAGATTCAATGATTTTTTTGTGCTTGCTGCACCGATGGAGCAAGCGCAGAGTAGCCTCAGGCGAGCAACGTACTCGTCAAATACAACCGGCCAACGCCGGAACTATGCAAGAGGGGATATTCATGAAGATCATTTATCAGCCGGTTCGCCGGAACGTTGGCCGTGTTGCAGCCCATAGCGCCGTGAACCTGGCTGTGGCCGCTGCGCTAAGCCTTGCTGCGACATCAAGCCATGCAGCTGATAAGGCCAGTACTGATGACTTGCAAGAGATTGTCGTCACCGCGCGCTTTAAACAAGAGAACCTTCAGTCCACGCCGCTGACGCTGACAGCGCTGAGCGCTGAAGCGCTTGAGCAGCGCAGCTTCAAGAGCCTGGACGATATCGGCAGCGTCATCCCCAACGCGTATTTCCGTCAGCCGGTCAGTAACTACGGCCCTACCACCACCATCGGTCTGCGCGGCCTGATCCAAGTCGATTTCAACTATGCCTTCGAGCCGGCTGTGGGTATTTATATCGACGATGTGTACCACGGCAGCCTTACGGGCTCATCAATGGACTTAATGGACCTCGAGCGCGTAGAAGTGCTGCGCGGCCCGCAGGGCACCTTGTTTGGCAAAAACAGCATGGGCGGTGCTATCCGTCTTATCTCGAAGAAGCCTCAGGGTGACGATAAGGGCTATATCGAAGCCACTTATGGCGCGCGCCAGCGCGTCGATCTGAAAGCTGTTGCAGACTTTTCCTTGGTGCAAGACACGCTGTTCGCGCGCGTGACCGGTGTGTCACGTCGTCAGGACGGCTATGGCAAGAACCTCGACTTCGCCTGTGAGATGGTGCGCCGCGGTACGCCCACCTTGGCCGGCATCGGCGATGGCTTGGCGGCGCCGACCGTTGTCGGCGGTTTGCCCACGCCGGTGACTGCCGGCAGCGCTGCTGACAATTCGTTTGCCATGCCCGTGACCATTGATCCGCGCCAAGGTAGTGGCTGCGCGCTGGGCTCGCTGGGCGGTTCAGAGTCGCAGGCCGTTCGCGGCATGCTGCGTTTCCTGCCGGCCTCGGGGACCGAGATCAACTTCTCGATAGACTATTCGGCACAGTTGTCCGAGCCGCCGGTAGAGACCCTGCTCACCTCACGCGGTGACGCAGACGGTCGCCCCACAGCAACTCAGTGGGCGCCGCTCGATATCCCGACCGCAGGTTATCCACTGACCATCTACAAAAAGTACGGTATCAATTACCAGACACAGAATCGTTTCGTAACGGGCAATCCGTACACCAACTACTCAACCTATGGCGACATCACCAGTGGTGTGAGCTACGACCGCTTTACGCACCTCAAGGCTTGGGGCGCGTCGCTGTCTTTGGATCAGGAACTAGCCGAAAAGACCAAGCTGACCGTGCTGACGGCCTATCGCACCTACAACACCACTTGGGTCAACGACAGCGACAACATGCCATTTGAGTTGACGCAGACCAACTATCTGCAAGAGCACTCTCAGTATCAGGCGGAGGCGCGCATCGATGGCACCTTGCTGTCTGATAAGCTCGATTGGACCGCAGGCGCTTTCTATTACAAGTCCAACAGCCGGGCTTACAACACCGCCAACTTTGTGACCTTCGGTCTGCAGTTTGTGGCCGATGACACCTTCTCCTCCCAGAACACCTCAGCCTTTGTTCACGCTAGCTACAAGTTCACCGACAAGCTGGCGCTCTCTGGTGGGGTACGCTACACCGACGAAAGCAAGATCAATAATTTCCGTCACTACGGTCTGGTTGTTCTGCCCACACCGCTGAATTACGGCGGCAGCCGTCCGGACTACAAGGTCGGTCTGGACTACCAGGCCACGGATAACATCTTTGTGTACACCTCGGTGGCCACGGGCTTTACCTCGGCCGGAGTGACTCCGCGCGTGTTCACCCTCGGTCAGGTGCAGGGTCTGCCGGGTGAAGAAGTGATCAACTACGAGTTCGGCGGCAAGGTCGAGTTGTTCGACAAGAAGCTGCGCATCAATTCGGCCGTGT
>Ga0114967_10004060_pt1 | contig 11874 bp, 1 predicted proteins | sample M_130628_MF_Meta_FD_92639 | JGI IMG/M metagenome (GOLD analysis project Ga0114967, IMG submission 92639) | Freshwater microbial communities from Lake Montjoie, Canada to study carbon cycling - M_130628_MF_MetaG | ecosystem: Environmental > Aquatic > Freshwater > Lake | place: Lake Montjoie... | reverse complement strand
CAGTCCAACAGTCCGTCCAAGTCGCTATCCAACGTTTCAGCAACAAAATAAGCCACCGCTACGGTGTCATGCGTCAGCTCTACTCGCGCAAATCCCGAAGACGCTCCAATTAAATCCACCTGACGCACCCCATCGACTTCCCAACCCACAAAGCGATAACCGCTAAAATTCGATCCCCACAAATCTTGGGTAACAATCGTCGAACCAATGGCCGCCCATTTGGTGGAGTCGTTGATGAGACCCCGCGGGCTACTTCTAATAGTCAGCGACGGCAGGCCAGCCAGACTCATATCGAACACAGCAGAAGAGCGCCGGGCGAGTCCCCCTTCCACAACCTGATCGAAAACATAAGGGGCAAACCCCAATAATTGCTCGATCCATAACGGCACACCATCAAAGTCAGTGTCCGAAAAACGATTATTCGCGAGGGTCCCCAAATTATACCACTCGTACCAGTCGGCCAGACCATCCAAATCCACATCGGTAGAAACGGTTACGTATTTGGCAGTTATGGTTGTAGCGCCGCTCACCGTGACCTGAGACGGTTGAGACAATATGGGACTGTCCAAACGGACCCCGTCGGCGTACCAACCTGTAAACCGATAGCCGTAAATGTCCGTTACAACCAGAGGGAGGGTAATCTGACTCGTGCCCGAAGCAAAAATAGTGCTCGGAGGGAAGATCGGCGACGGATCGCTGTTTACTAATACAGGGTAAAAAGCCGGAGAAACCACCACGCTCGTCACCGCGCTGGAACGCCGGGCAAGCCCGCTTTCGAGCACCTGATCAAAAAGCGTCGGACTGTACCCCAACAACGCTTCGAGAGCGAAGTTGAAGCCATCTCCTTCGGAATCCGATGTCTTACTCTGGGTCAAATTCCCGAAGAAATCCAACTCGATGGAATCGAGGATTCCGTCAGCGTCAGAGTCCTGAGAAGAGGGCACATAGACGGCAGTCAAGACTGTCCCAGTGGTAACCGTAAACTTTGCAGGATTGAGAGAACGGCCCACAGGATCAGCTAGGCGCACGCCATTCAGCCTCCAGTAGGCAAAATTATAACCACCAGAATTGGTGGCCGCAGTGGACGAATTGTAGACACTTCCCACAACATAAATCCCACTGCGAGACACCAGACCTAGTGGCTCAGAGTTCTCTGTAATACTCACGTTTGAACCAATCGCTGAAGTCGCCGGAGCAACATTAATCACCAAGTCCGCAGTCATCCGACCCGATGCACCTGTTGCACCTATCGTCGACGTGAATGTGCCCGCCGTCATCGGAATGCCAGAAATGAGCCCCGAAACAGGATAAACACTCAATCCAGCAGGCAGGTTTGAGGCGGAAAACAGGTAAGGGTCCAAGTCCCCCGTGATTTGGTAATTGAACGGATCTCCGACCTTAGCGTTCGCAGTAAGTTCGCTTGAGACCGCTGGAGGCGGCACGAGGAAGTTCACGGAGAGCGACGCCGTAGCTGTTCCGCCTGAGTTCGTGGCGCCAATCGTGATCGTGGTCTGTCCCGGAACCAGAGTGGAACCGCTGATGACACCCGTATCCACATTTAGGGAGAGACCCGAGGGCAAACCACTTGCGGAGAAGGAGGTGGGAGACTGGGTCGCTGCGATTTGGTAATTGAAGGCGCGCTTGGTGAACGCCGTCATGCTCAAAGTGCTGGTTACCACCGGTGCTGGAGGCAAAATCGTGAGCGCGACATTCCTCGAACCAGTTCCACCAGCGTTGGTCGCTGACACAGTCATCGACGCAGTCCCAGAGGTTGTCGGAACGCCACTAATGCTGCCGGTGGCCGCATCGTAGCCCAATCCAGAAGGAAGTCCGGTGGCACCAAAACCTGTCGGCGAACCAGACGCCGTGATTTGATACGTGAAAGGAAACCCGACTTGGGAAGTGGCGGAGGATCCACTGGTGATAACCGGAGGCTCAGGGAGAATATAGAGCGTCAGAGAAGAGGTCGCTAATCCAGCGGCGTCTGTCGCCTGCAAGGTGGTAGAGAAAGTGCCTGACACCGTAGGGGAGCCCGTAAGCGAGCCAGTCGTCGCATTCAGAGACAATCCCGCGGGCAAACCAATTACGGAAAACGAGGTAGGCGAACCATCTGTGTTGATCCTGTAGGCAAACGGCTGTGCCTGCTGCCCATTGGCAGTTAAGGTGCCCGTGATTGAAAGCAAACGGGGAACAACATCAACCTTGATGACATTGCTCGTTAAAACGCCCGAGTCGTTAGTCCCAGATTCTTTCAGATAAAAAGTTGTCGCGGAATCAGACGCAAGCGGACGAAGCGTCAGAGTTCCATTCGATACAAGCGAGGCCCAGCCCGGGAGAATCTGGCCGTCGACGGGTTGCCAGACGCGTCCAGAAGCCAAGCCTGAAAGCGGAATGCCACTTTGCTGGTTCAGATCGAACTGCGTACCAACCGCCAACTCCCTCACTACTGATAGAGTGACCACCCCTTGGTAAGTGACGGTGTTGAGTGAGAACTTGCCGTAGCTGATCGAGCCACCAGTGGTGATCTGAGTGAGAAAATCCTGCGTCCCAGCCGTGGTGAGCGCCGAAGGAGCAGTCGAGAGGGTGCCATTGGAGGATAGCGTCAACCAGCTTGGAATGGCTTGCCCGTTCACGAAGGACCACGTACGGCTGGCCGCACTCCCTGGAAGCGTGAAGCCAACCACGCTGGAGGGCATCGAATTCAGATTGTAACTGATGTCCGACTGGCCCGCCACCGCAACCAACGGCCCCTGAACATACTGCGGGGAAACCAAGTCAAACGTCACACTACCTACACGGCGCAATCCCGAGCCGTTGTTCGCCTCGAAATAGACCACGCGCCCCATCGCGGCCGACGCCGAGCCCGTCACCGTAAGCGTCCCCTGCGAGGTGAGAAGCAACCCGTTCAAGACCGATGCAGTCTGACCTCCTGCGACAGACCAAGAGGGATTCGCCCCCAAACCGCTCACCAATGGCGAGAGCTGAAAGCTAAACGGCGACGCCACGCTAATGCTGGATAAGTCAGCCAAAACAGAAGTACTAAACTTGACCGGCTCACAGATCACCCGAATGATTTTTTCCTGTGCTTGCCCACCGACTATCGCCGTCTCTCGTAAGATTATCGAGGCCTGCTCATCGCTGAAGCTCGGACTCAAACTTACCTGCCCAGACTCCGTCAGAGTCACCCAACTCGGCTTCACAACGTCCTGCAAAAGGTACCAATGGCGGCTTGCTGCGTCGCCAACTAATGGCATTCCTGAAACGTTGTTTAGGTCAAACACCGTGCCTCCGACTGCGGATACATCCGCAAACAAAGTCGTCGTATTTGCCAAAGTATTCACCGTCACCAATCCATAGGAAGTGACGCCCGCAACCTCGCCGCTCACTTCCACCGCAAAAACTTGCGCGGCCGATATTTCAGTTACATCAGGTTGCGCACTCAAACTACCGGAGGAACCAAGCGTTACCCAACTCGGAACCGGATGCCCAGCAGAGAACTTCCACACTCCATTTGCCGAGCCTTGAGCTCCAGGACGCAACGTTTTAAGATCCAACACACCAGGCGTGGCACCGCCAGGAGTCACACTCAAAACTCCCGTGAAACTCGGTGCCACAGTACGAGCCGTGACGCTGCCCACAACGCTGTGTCCGAAACTGTCACTCGCGACAACTTCCATCACTTCCTCACCGACCACTCCCAATGGCGGCGTCAAAAGTCCGTTCGTCGCAAGCGAGCAATTCAGCGGAGCTGCCACAGACGAGCGCGACGACCGCTTAGTCCACGTGACGTCACCCGTAAGCCCCGAACCCGCTGGCAAAGAAGTGGAAAGATCCAGCGTAGCACCCGCCCGCTGCGTGTAATCGGTGGCAACCGTAGCAACGAAGCTTACCGGAGACACCACCACGTGAAGTAAGGTCGAAGCGGCGCTCGGATTCGCAGTATCGCTAGACTGAAGGTACAAGTTAAAGCTCGATGCAGGTGCACTGGGGGAGACCGAAAGCGTTCCATTCGCTTGAAGCGTCACCCAACTCGGCAAGGCCTGCCCGGGCAGCAACGACCACACCGTGGTTGCGGTTACTCCTGCCGCCTGAACTTCGGGAAGCACCGTGAGATTGTAAGATGAGCCGCCGCCCACGCCCACTAATCCTGTCACCCTCGCGGCGATGCCTACGCCCACAATACTCACATTCACCCGGCCCTTCGCGATCTTTCCGTTTGAATCCGTCGCTAACACATAAACCGTCGTTTGACCGGGAAGAGCCCTTGGAAAAGTCAAAGTTCCGCTCGCCGAAACAGAAGCGCCCTCGGGATAAACCACGCTAGGTTCTGAGAAAAGTTGCCATGATGGTCCTGCAGAAAGCCCCGCCGTTAGTGGGAGAACTGTGTTTAGATCCAAGAAGGGGTCGTAGCTGAGCGCGGTGTCTCCAAAGAGCACTGCGTCGAAGGCAAGTACATCTACGGACACTTCCCCAGTCGTCACCGTACTACCAGTGCTGGCTTCGACGTACACTCCGTAAGTGCCAGAGGCAACAGTCGCAAGCGGGTTTACAGCCATTGTCCCCGAAGAAGAAAGGCTCATCCAGGAGGTGAGTCCCGGTTGATTTGTCGTAAACTTCCAAGCCGTTGCTGGCGATGCGTTCGCCCCAGAGAGTGTCGCGAGATTCAAAGTCGAGGGCAAAGGCTGCCCCGCCACCGCTTTGAAGCTCCCCGAGAACTGCGTGAATACCACTTGGAAATCCAACGCACCGTTCCACTCCTTCGGAGTGCCTGAGGTTGAATCCGTCACTTTGACCAACAAGATCCCCGGCGAAGGTCCAAATTGTTGAATCAACGTGCCTCCCGAGGACAAACTCCAACCGCTCACAGTGTCGGGATTCTGTCCCGCAACCAATGTCCAACTCAACGGAGCCTGAAGACCTGCGCTCGCGGGCAAACTCGCGTTCAAATTCAACCCGACCGACTTGCTCACGTCCCAAACGACAGGCGCCGAAAAATTGACCACATCCCACTGCACTTTCAAAGTCTGCGTGTAAAAAGCTCCGCCACCTGGAGGGACCCCGACGAAATCCACGTAGATCGGCGTAACCCCAGTGGCCGCCAAGGTTCCTACAGCCGCAAAGTTAAGAGTCCCGTTCGCGTTAAGTGCAACAGCGGCAGGCGCACTTCCGACTCCCGCCGTCAAGGTCCAAGAGCGGCTCCATCCCGGGTATTGCATGAAAGGCAGAGCGCCGAGGTCCAACGCCTTAGGCGTCCCATTCCCCGCTACAGAATAAAACGGCACCACCGTCGGATAATCCGCCCGCAACAAGACGCTTCCCACAGCCCGCGCCCCAGCCGCGCCAACCACCTCAACAAACACGTTCTTCCCGCTCATGTAATTCAGAGCGTCCTGAGTGACCGACAATATCCCAGCCGAGCTGACCGTGACCCCCTGCGTCACCCAATCCTGTTGGCCACTCAAAAGCGACCAAGTATTCGTCCCCGAAAAGCCCGCAATGACTCCGGCCACCGTCGTGTTCAATGGCAGCGTTAATGCTGAAGTCGATCCCGAGTACAAGGAGGCGTCGGCGAAGAAAGCAGCCGTAAAGTTTCGCGGCCCAAGCGTCACCTTCGTCGTGGTGATTGAAGCCGACACGCCATCATTGACCTTTTGGTCCAAATACAAGGTCGCGACTGAATCGCTGGTTCCCGGAGACAAAGTGAGAAGCCCAGTATCCCCCGCCAAGTTGACCCACGCCGGGATCGTCTGACCGGGCGTCCACGCCCAACTGCGCGTGCTCGTTGTCCCAGAAAGCGACAGATTGGGAAGCGAAGTAACGCTCAATGACGTTCCACCAACCTTGCCAGCCTCAATACTGACCGTCGAACCCGCCCCCAGCCAGACCGCGTTCACCACCACTCTACCAAGCACCGTTTTCGTGCCCTCAATCGCCTTCACCAATACTTCCCCGCGCACCTGCGAGTATTGAGGCACATTCAACGTTCCCGTCGGTGAAATCACAACGTAACCCGGCAGCGGAGTTCCAACGGGGTTCGCGAAGGACCAAACCGCAGCAGAAGTCAGCCCAGCGCTCGCGGGCACCAGCGAGGATAGCTCCAAAGTAGAACCCCCGTTTTGGTTAGCGTCCCCGAGTAAAGAAGTGCTGAAACCCAACAAATTCACCGATAACTTCCCGTACACCTTGGTCACAGGCGACGCCGAAGTGTCCGCCACCTCGACAACGTAGTCCCGTGACACCGTCGGCGTGCCCACTGGCGGAGCCCCTGACAATGTCCCTCCAGCACTCAGCGTCAACCAACTGGGAATCTCCTGACCCGAGGTAAACGCCCACACTCTGCTCGCCACCGTTCCAGGAAGCGCGGTTTGGGAGGCGCCCAAGTCCAATCCAGAACTTACAGCTGCACCGGAATCACTGACCAGAGCGTTGAAACTGTTGGCGAAACTTGAAACGAATAAGTTCACTGAAACCACTCCGCTCCAGCGCTTTCCAGATAAGTCAGTCGCAGCAACAGGCACGTCTTGCTGTAACAAACCGTAACGTGCAGGAATCGTAAGTATCCCTGCGCTCGAGATGGATGCCGGTCCGGCAGCCCCCGTGACCACCCAATTGCTCAAGGTGGAGATGCCAGAGGGCACCTTGGTCTTGGTGTTCAGATCTACCGTGTAGGCAGAAAGCTGATCGGTACTCGAGACCAGAGTGATCTGAAAAGTGGAGGCTACAGTGTCACCGAGGCCTTGGTGCACCAATCCGCAGTGAACCAACAACATACCCGCAAGTAGGAGCGCCTTGGACGCTTGCTGCCGGAATGCTCGGATGAACCGCGCTAGTAATATAGTTTTTCCCACGACAATTAGAGAATTGGTGTACTAAGTTTAGTGGTCTCCCAACGTGGGAGCCGTCCACCCAATCTAAGGCGCCAAATTCACTGCGGAATAGTTGTTAACAGTATTCAGGTTGTACCGGCCGGCGTTAGCCCGCGTAATATCAGAGCCGGTAACGGGTCTGTAATTTAGATACTTGTACGCAAACGCCCGCCCTCGATCCGTCGTGCTTCCCCAATTACCCCAATTGCCGTCCGCACCGCCACTTCCTCCCGTGTGGACAATGTTAGAAGTGTCGGTGGCGTCCGAGCCATTGATCTTAGGGGCGTCGCTTATGTAATCCAAGCCGGCCTGCGTCATAATCACGGAGTTCCCAGAGATGGCCAGACGTGGATCCCTATTTGCCAACAACCACAGCCAGAGATCTCCAAGATCGGACTCGTCGATCGGACGATTACTAATCCTCAAATCAGACGCATTCATTGAATCTGAGGGAATGGTAACGAAATGAGCGCCAATCTCCGGCCCAGCCGCCTTCGCGATAATCTCGAAAGACAAACTGGCGAAGCTCATTCCTGGCATATCCTGAGCCACATCCCATTTAACGGTTTGTACCGTCCCAGTTTGTACGCCAGCACCTAATGAACCTGACGTCACACCGATTCCAAAACTAGTCGACGCAGAGCGCGTACCCCTTCGCACCATCCGACCGCCGATGCCGGCCGTGGTTGAGCTTCCTGGAGCATAAATGGAACCCGCAGCGTCCACGGCGACATTGTAGACGAGGTCGCCGGTTTTCCCAATAGTCGTCACATCTCCGTTGGGCGTTATCATCCGGATCAAGTTCCCTTGGTTCTCCGTGACGTAAAAGTTTCCATCCGGGCCCAGCGTAATCCCACGCGGTTCCCAAAACGTTGCATTCGTTCCATTGCCATCTAGGTGACCAGCACTTCCACTTCCCGCAAAGGTGGTCACAACGCCACTAGTGGTCCCGTCAGGAATCACCTTCAGAATTTTGTGAGAGTACATACAGGCGACGTAAACAGCGCCACTCGCATCCACAGCAATGCCCTCAATATTTTGACCAGTATAACCTACTGTTGTCACCGAGCCAGACTGTGAAATTTTACGAATGTAGCCGGAAGTCCAATCCGCTAGATATAATGAACCACTCGTATCAACGGTAATTTGGCCCGGGTAGTAAAAGCCTGCGTTCTGACCCACGCCATCAGTGTTCGAGTACCTCTGCCATGATCCAGCCAAAGTGGTCACGTCCCCTGTGGGCGTAATTTTCCGGATAACCCGACCATCGCGCTCGGTGACAAATACATTTCCGTTAGCATCGACACAGATCGACCAAGGATTCTGAAATCGTGCGGTCGCTCCGTTAGCGTCTGAATAACCACTATAACCAGCAAGGCCCGCAAGCGTTGTGACATTACCGGAAGGACTAATCTTTCGGACGCAATAATCTGTTATCACATACACGTTGCCTGCGGCATCTACTGCGGCGCAGCGGGCCCAATCCTGCAAGGGATAACGACCGTCAATCCGAGTCGATAGGTCGTACATGTCCGACCAAAAATACGCCCCACTCGCAGCATGGGTCCCGCTGCCAACAGAGGGAACCACGAGGTGAGACCAGTTTTTAATCCCGCCCATCCAACCCACAAGAGCCGTGGTCACAGACCCGCCGCTCATAATAGATCCGCCCGTAACCGTTCCTCCCGCAGAAACAGTTCCCCCCCCAACAAAAGACTGGTCCACCCTGTAGGAAATATCAACCGACGGATTTCCGGCTTGTTGCACTGTGCTTAACACCAAAGGAAGAGGCACCCCTTGAGTCGGCTTATAATTATCAAACCGCATACGGCGCTCGAAACGCTCCAACGTCCACCCCCCAGACACGGCTGAATTGTACCTCACCAACCAAACATTGCCGGCGCCATCGAAGGCGGCCCCACGAACATAATTTTCATACCCCCCCATCAACGAGTTGGTGAAAGTCGCTCGCCCCACACCGAGATCGTTTTGATAATAATCTCCGCGCCAGCGATCAGAGTACATCGTCGTGATGTTCACTAGTTGAGCAACCTGATAAGGATACCACTGCGGCAAGACACCTACCATAAGTTGACCATCGCGACTGGCTGCAAATGCTAATTGCGAATAGTGGTTCCAAGGTTCGCCACCGTTGGTTGTTTTCAATATGTAATTCCCAGCCACATCGAATTTCGTAACATACCGGCTATCATCAAGTACCAGAACTTCGTCCTGCGGCCCCAACGCAACACTACGAACCCCATTTGAAAATTGACCTGGGAGGGACCCATAGGCACCTATCTTACGTTTAAAACTTCCATCGGCATTAAACACCTGAACCCTGTAATTGTAGAAGTCGACGACGTAGATCTGTCCTACGGAGTCCACGCCAATTGCAGTGTAAGTGTCGCCTGGGATACTGTTGAAATATCCATCTCCATTTCCGTATCCCAACCCAAAACTGAACAGCTCTTCTCCGGAGGGAGAAAAGGCATAACCCCTGCCCGTGTAATCAAATCCGTAAACATTACCGGTTTTACTGGATGCCACACCGACTAAATTCGAAAACGCACGCGTGAACCGAGACACAAATGCCCCACTGTGGTCGTACTTCTCAATATAGTAGGAACCAGCAAGCACACCGACGTAAACACCATCAGCGGTCGCCGTGACGCATCGTAACTCAGAATTGTAGCTCGAACGCTGCACCATCGTGCCCGAGTAATTCCACGCATCTTGGGCGGATGAATTGTCGAAGGCAGTTTGCGCGTGCCCTATCCCTGCCATCAACGCTAGCCCCAACAAAGCTGCGACGAGGCGCCGTAAAAAAGAATTGAAGTGAATCATAAATATTCGCGATGAACGGTCGGTGGATCTTCTAAGTGCAAAGCTCTCTTGTCGTCGTAGCAGTTGCTGCGCCATATTGCTTCCTGATAACAAACAATGCAAGAATACAGTCATTGCATAGAAGCACTCACTGACTTCCACGCATCTGACAACTTGAACACTTCTACCCAACCTACTCCCTCTGAAAAATTTAATATTTAATCAGAGATCCCAAAGCTCTCACGTGACGTTAAAGTTGACGAATTTCCATCACCCCTTAAAGCCTCATGGGAAACAGATGCTTCCCACGCTCATCGGAGCTGATCTAGAAAAGATTAGCCCAACCGGCACTTTCTGCCCTCTTTGTCAAAGTTTGGTCATAGCAGCTCGCCCGTGACCCCCATCCTCGGGCGTCTTCCGCTACTCGCCTGGGATTCCAGCAGCGACGGCAGCGGCGGAGGTTTGAAGCGAGGTGACAACGCCGGTCCAGTTCGTGGAGCCTTGCAGCAACGTCACTTGATCCGCGTCCCAGCTCAGGTTCACGTCGTAAGACAGATCTGCTTCATCGAAGCTTCCGTCCACCGCTTCAGGCGCCCCGTACCACGCCGCATCCGTTCCGGACTCAAGGTTGCCTCCTAACACAAACGTCCCAGACGCGCTGCCTCGTGCCGCTACGTCGGAGAAGAACGCCTTGCTGTTTGCTCCAGCGTCCTGAACCTGCTGCTCCGCATCCGTCCACGTCGAGCTTCCGCCCGTCTTCCATACCCATGCCGCTCGGCCTGCTCCCACTCCAACGAGCGTGCCACCGGAATCTTTCAACTCCGTGCGCTCCAAAATGAAGTAACCATACGCATGGTCCGCAGTCGCGTCCCACGCTACCGCCGCGTCCACCCAGAAGATCCACCACTTCGAGAAGTTCGCTGCCCCGAGAACTCCCTTGGTGTCCAACCCTGTCACCGTCTTAACGCCGCTGCCAGAAATCCACTTCGCAAGCGACGCACTAGACTCCACATACAACGTCGCATCGTCAGGGTCAGACGCACGGACCGTGTAAGTGCTAAAGTCCGTGGTTGTCAGATTTTTGAGCACCAGTCTAGGGCTGTTCCCACCCACGGAAACTGCGTTAACTCCCGTCCCGCGTGTCCACGAGTACTTGAGCGTCTTGTCGTACTTCACTCCCACCGCAAAGCTCACCGTCCCGCCCAAGGCTACTGTCTGGGACACGATCGGCACTGTCAGTTCAGGCACACGGCTTAGCTCCAACATTCGACTGTCCTGCGCCGTGCGGTTCAACCCGTCGGTCACGATCACCGTGTACATGCCCACGTCCGCAGCAAGCACGGGGTTGAGGCGCAACTGCGCTCCGGTTTCACCCTTCAATTCACGCAACGCAGAACCCGAGCCCTTGTACCACTGGTAGCTCACCGATGTCCCGCCCTGCACCGTGGCCACGAGACTCGCCCCAGCTCCCAGACTCACTCGCGCTGGCTTCTGCACCGTCACCGCAAACTTCGGCGTCACTTGCACCGCCGCGGGCAACGAGAGCACCGAACCCGCAGAGTTCGACACTTCCACTTGGTAGTTCCCCGCCTGCGTCAATGCCAGCGATCCCAACGTCAACGTCGCAGAACTTCCCCCGCTCACCGTCGCTCCATAGAACGCCGTCCCGCCATCCAGCAACCAGCGGTACTTCAACGTCCCACCGCCACTCGCAACCACGCTCAACTGCGCAGTGTCGCCTTGCAACTTCATAAAGCCCTGCGGTTGCTGCGTGATCACCACCTTCGAGACAACACTCATCCTCTGCCAGTCACTCGAATTGCTCACCTTCTTGCTCGCATCCGTTGGGCTCTTCACAGACACCACCACGCGGTACCAACCCTCGTCTGTTAATTGCGCGGACTTCAATACCAGCACCGATGAGGTCCCACCAGAGAGCACGTCGGTTGAATCCACTAGCGCAGTTCCCGTCCCGGAAGACACCGTGTTGCGGTACCACTGATACGTCGGTGCCGTGTCCGTGAGGCTCGTGGCCACGACTTCCATACGCACCCCGTCGCCTGGGTTGGCGGAGTCCGGAATCGATAGCGATTCGATGTAAGGATTCACCGTGATATTTAGCGGCGTGCTGTACACAAAGTTTGCGTCGTTGGAGATGAACACGTCGTAGACTCCGGGCGTG
>Ga0114967_10004057_pt1 | contig 11879 bp, 6 predicted proteins | sample M_130628_MF_Meta_FD_92639 | JGI IMG/M metagenome (GOLD analysis project Ga0114967, IMG submission 92639) | Freshwater microbial communities from Lake Montjoie, Canada to study carbon cycling - M_130628_MF_MetaG | ecosystem: Environmental > Aquatic > Freshwater > Lake | place: Lake Montjoie... | reverse complement strand
TGGTTCATTGGTTCCAAAAACGATTTTTTCTAGCAATAATTTCTATCTCCAAAATTCCGGTGTTACAGGCGTAATTCCTGATAGCAATCAAATTTTAGTGGCTCAATTGACTACTTTAGGAGAACTATCTTTTGAATTCAATATCGAAATATCAGCACTAGTCAATGGTGTGCCAACAATTATTAAATATGTGGCTAATGATTCTGTTTTGGCCAGCGATGAGGTTTTTAGTCCATTTTTGAAATATCCATTTGACTGTGGATGTAATAATGCAAATTATTTGGAATACGATCCAAGTTTCGCTTGTTTGGCTCCAGGCTCTTGTATTACTCCAGTCGTGCTGGGATGCATGGATCCAATGTCTTGCAATTATGACCCAAATGCAAATATTTCGCTACCAGAATTGTGCTGTTATCCTGGTTCTTGCGGAGACAGAGATATCGCAGTTGTATGTCCTTCTTTGATGGGTGATAAATTTGATTTTGAAATCGCACCAAATCCAACCAATGATTTCATCACTTTGAATGTAGCATCTGGGATAGAAAGTAAAATTTCTTATATTGTTTATAATTCTTTTGGGGTAATTGTTACACAAAAAGTAACCACTGCTGAGAACTCATTGGTGAATGAGAAAATTGACATGACCAATGCAAACGCAGGTTTATATTTGATAAAAGTAGTGGTAGGCAATCAGTTTCAGACCAAACTATTTATGAAAAACTAATCAAAATTAATAATTTGATTTATGAAACACATGAAAATTAAAATATCGTTTTTGATTTTATCAATCGCTTTTTTAGCACTTAATTCTTGCAAAAAAAAGGAGGTGGAAGTGAAAGAAAATGAAACCAGTACGATGACTGATTTAGAGGGAAATTTGTACAAAACAGTTAAAATCGGCGATCAATGGTGGATGGCAGAGAATTTAAAAGTGACAAAATATAACGATGGTTCTTCGATAATCTTTATCGATTCACTTCAAACTGATTCCACTTGGGCAGCCCAAACTGAAGGTGCTTTTTGTAAAACAGACAACCGCTATGGAATGTTATACAACTGGTTTTCGGTAATTGATTCAAGAAAATTAGCGCCAGCTGGGTGGCATATTCCAACCGATGAAGAGTGGAAAACAATGGAAAAATCAATTGGAATGTCAACTGAAGCGGCAAATCAAACTGCTTGGAGAGGAACAAATGAATGCGAGAAAATTATAACTAAATCTTCTAAAGGGTGGCCTTCAGAATCCGTTGTTTTTGGCACCAATGAAAGTGGGTTTTCTGCATTGCCTGGTGGTTGCAGATTGTTTAACGGAGAAATCAATAATCAGTCAAATTGTGCTTTTTGGTGGACAGCAACAGCTGATAACAATGAGGCGTGGTACAGATATATAGATCGAAACAACAAAAAGATTTTCAGACAACATACTTACGTAAAATATGGTTTAAGTATTAGATGCGTAAAAGATTAATTATAGAATCATGAAAAAAATTATTTCCTTTTTAATTTTATTTACAGCATTTACAGCACTTCCAACATTTGCTCAGCAAAATGATACTTTGAAATATAACAATGTTAAAATGGGTTTATCTATTGCACCTTCTTTTTCATCCCGATATTTAAAAGCTGAGAGTGCTGCGCAAACAAACGCTGATTATTTTGATTCAATCGAGAATCCGCACCTTGGATATTCAGTAGGACTCAATTTTGGATTTCAAATTTCTAAAAGTTTTTCTGTCAATACTGGACTTTTATTTTCAAATAAAGCGCAAGGTTCGAAATCTGCATCGTTGGCAACAATTTCAAATTATACCAACAATATTTATTACCTTGATCTGCCATTGAAGTTTAATTACTATTGCTCAGTGAAAAAGTCAAAATTTTATTTAACCGGTGGAGTAAATTTTTCTTATTTTCTCGCCAATAAAATTTCTTACAGAAAAGAAAATATCACCAGTAATTTTACTGCCGAAGGTGAAGATTTGAGTGATTTCAACATAGCAGGTGTTATCGGTTTAGGGGTAGATGTTCCGATTTATAAAAGATGGTCTTTTAATTTTGAAGTAAATTATCAGCATGCGTTTACTCCGGTTTTAAATACGCCAATTAAAAGATATTTGTATAGTATAAATCCAACAATAGCGCTTTTCTATAAGTTTTAGCTTTGTGAGCTGGGTTTAGCAGAAAGTGACTCAATCATTATTTTAGAGGCATTACAAATTAATATTTGTAATGCCTTTTTTTATTGAGTACAAAAAATCCTTTGAATTTGATTTATAAGAGGTTTTTAATTTTATTCATATTGAGTTAATATTAAATTCTTTTCTTTTTAAAAATAGACATTAAGACTATAGTTTTAGTTAATATAAATCAAGAGATATGTTGTTTTTTTAGTAATAAAACCTTTAACTTTTTTCAGGTCAAACTATAGATATTTGTACAACTAATTAATAAAGCAATTTAAAAAGAAAAAAAATGAAAAAAAATCAACATTTTAGAAAAGTTATTGCTGCCGCTACATTAGCGTTGACGGCAATTTCGCCAAGTTTTGCACAATCTAATTTAGGTTCTGCATGTGGTTGTCCAGCGGTGGCATCAAGACCTGATGTCTTATTGTCAAGTTTGCCAGGTTTTACTGCAATCAATGGAACTTATGGAGGTGAGTTGACTCAAGGTGCCGTTTTGACTTGTGCAAACAATTACATTATTGACCAAAAAATTTACATTCCTTCTGGAAAAACAATTACCATTAATCCAGGTACTGTATTGAAAGGTCGTGTTGCTCCAGTTTTAACTGGAACTTCCACTCTAGATCCAGCAAAAGCTTCTGCTTTAACTATCATGAGAGGTGGAAAAATTATGGCTGAAGGTACTGCTGATTGTCAAATAGTTTTTACAGCTGAAGCTGATAACTTGAATGGTTCTTATCCAATCGCAAACAAAGGAATGTGGGGTGGGGTTGTTGTTTTAGGTAAAGCTACAAACAACCTTACTTTAGCTGCCAATGGTCCTTTTGTACCGGGTTGTACTGCAGGTGCTTGCTTAAGTAAAATATGTGTTGCTGATGGATTAGGAACTATGGAAGGTTTCGCAACATCAAATGTGCAAGATCAATTTGGTGCTGACCTTAATGCTGGTGAAACATTTGATGATAACGACAATTCGGGAATCATGAAGTATGTTTCCATTAGACATGCAGGTGCAATATTACAAGTAGGAAATGAGTTAAATGGACTTTCATTAGCTTCAGTTGGTCGTGGTACAACAATTGATCACATAGAGATTGTATCTTGTGCAGATGATAATATTGAGATTTATGGTGGATCAGTTAATATCAGATACGTATCAACTTTATTCGGTAACGATGATATGTTTGACTACGATTTAGGTTGGAATGGTAAGGCTCAATTCTTATTTGGTATGAAAACAGACCTTAATGCAAGCGCAGATTCTGATAATGGTTTTGAAGCAGATTCAGATGATCAAAAATCAAACAATACACGAAGATCTACTCCTCAAATTTACAATGCTACAATAATTGGAAATTCAAAATCTCTTACTTCATCTGATAACTCCTCTATCGCTGCAATCAACGCTAAGGAATTAACAGGTGGTGAAATTTATAACTCTATTTTTGCTAATTTCAAAAATGGGTTCAATGTAATTAAATCTTTTTCTTCTCCAAGAACTACTGAGTCTTACCACAATTGGGCTACAACTGGTGGAAATGGTTCTGCTATTTTAAAAGTAAAGTGTAATACTTTTGTAGGATGTACAAATGTACAAACAATTGGAAGTGCTACTACGGCGCTTTTAGCTACTGATACTGCTCAATTCAGAACTACAGATATGAACACTGTTATTACTGGTAACAACTTGCCTGGTTTTAGTTATAATTTTACTGTTGATAACACGACAAATACTTTCTCTGTTAAAAATGACGTAGTTCCTAATCCAGCATTGTCTGTAGCTGGTTGTCCAACTGCTCCTGCTGATGGTTTCTTCAGAGCTGCTAACTATAGAGGTGCTTTTGCTTCAACAGGTGACAATTGGTTGTCTGATTGGTCATATTCTCAAATCTTAGGTGTTACTCAAGGTTTGGTCGCTTGCCCTACAGATATTAATGGTGATGGCATCACGGACATCAATGATTTCTTGATTTTCGCTCCAGCTTTTGGAACATCTTGTAACTAATATTTAATTTAAGGAAAAGCAATATTTCAGCGTTTTTAACTTCTGAAATATTGTTTTTTCTTTGTAAAAAATAAAGCGATGAAATTAAAAAATATAATTTTAGGACTTGGTTTATCTTTATTAATGAATACAACTTTCGCTCAAGGTGGCCTTGAAGGGATTGTTGTTGAAAGATATTACCAAACAGATGCTTCAGATGGAGCTAATGCTTCCACGAATGGAGCTATCAATGCATTAACAACTGGAACTGTAGTTTACAGAGTCTACGTTGACATGGCTGCTGGCTATAAATTCTCTCAATTGTATGGTACTTCAGCACACGATTTTAAGTTGAATACCACTACTAATTTTTACAACGACCCAAATTATAGTGTCGCAACAGAACCAAATACAATTAGTTTAGTAAATGCTAAGAAACATACAGCATTGATAGATTCATGGTTTACATTAGGAGGTGTTTGTGTAGGAAAATCTGGTGTATTAAAAACAGAAGATACAGACGGATCTATCGGAAATACACAATCAATTTTAGATAACAATCCTGGGGCTTGCTATGGCTCTCCAATCAACGGTGCCAATGCACAAGACGGTTTGGTTGCAAGTACAATATTAACAGCAGCTTCAACTTCAGCAAATACTTTTCAGATACTGGGAATTACATCAAGCCAATTGGCTCTTTTGAATGATGGAAGTGGAAATAGTTTTTTGAGTAATGGAGGTTCAATTTCCGCTTTAGGAGGAATCAAAGGAACAAACGCTTCTAACATGGTTTTAGTTGGACAATTTACCACTAGCGGTGTTCTTTCATTTGAATTCAACGTGCAGCTTATTGCTGCAAATGGAACTTCTGAAAACTGGGTTGCTAAAAATAGAACTGGTAATGAATATACAAGTGCAAGTTTGATTTTCAATTCATCTGCACCAACTGCATCTAACCAATCTTTCTGTACTGGAAATTCGCCAACTGTTGCAAATTTAGTTGCATCAGGTTCAGGAATTAAATGGTACACTGACCCAACGGGAGGAACAGAATTGTCTGCTGGTACGGCTTTAGTTAGTGATACCTATTATGCTTCTCAAACTTTTTCAGGTTGTGAAGGAACAAATAGAACTGCAGTAGTGGTTACTGTGAATACTACGCCAGTTGCACCAACAACAGAAGCCCAAAGTTTTTGTACTGCTACTGTGGGAGCTTTAACTGCAACTGCAGGAACCGCAATTAAGTGGTACACTGCAGCAACAGGTGGCTCAGCATTAGCGAGCACTTCAGCTTTAGCCAGTGGTAACTACTATGCTACTCAAACTGTAGCGGGTTGCGAAAGCACTACAAGAGCATTAACAGCGATTACTATAAATGCTCCAGCTGCTCCAACAACAACTGCAGCACAAAGCTTTTGTTCTGCAAGTGCACCAACTGTAGCAAATTTAGCTGCAACAGGAACAGCAATTAAATGGTACAGTGCATCAACAGGTGGTTCAGCTTTATCAACTACTACAGCTTTAGGTACTGGTAATTATTTTGCTTCTCAAACAGTAGGTGGTTGTGAAAGTGCTACAAGAACTGTAGCAGCAGTAACTGTAAAAATTTCTCCAGCTGTTCCAACAACAACTGCAACTCAAAGTTTTTGTTCAGCAGTTTCACCAACTGTTGCAGGTTTAGCAGCAACAGGTACAGCTGTGAAATGGTATAGTGCATCAACAGGTGGAACAGCATTAACAACTAATACAGCATTAGCAACTGGTAATTACTATGTTTCTCAAACTGTAACAGGTTGTGAAAGTGCTACAAGAGCTGTAGCAGCGGTAACTGTAAACACAAATCCATCAGCACCAACGACAGAATCTCAAAGTTTTTGTTCAGCAGCGGCACCAACTGTTGCAGGTTTAACAGCAACAACAGGTACAGCCGTAAAATGGTATAGTGCAGCAACTGGCGGAACAGCATTAGCAACTACTACAGCTTTAGCTAGTGGTAATTATTATGCTTCTCAGACTGTCACAGGTTGTGAAAGTACTACAAGAGCTACAACAGCGATTACTGTAAATACAAATCCATCAGCACCAACTGCAACAGCTCAAACTTTTTGTTCTGGAACTGCACCAACTGTGGAAGATTTAGCTACAACAACAGGAACTGCTGTGAAATGGTATAGTTCATCAACAGGTGGATCAGCATTATCAGCCATTACAGCTTTAGCTACAGGTAACTATTATGCTTCTCAAACTGTTTCAGGTTGTGAAAGTACAACAAGAACTGTAACAGCAATAACTGTTAATACTACTCCTACAGCACCAGCAACAGCAGCTCAAGCTTTTTGTTCTGCAAATACACCAATGGTAGATGATTTAGCTACAATAACAGGATCTGCTGTTAAATGGTATACAGCATCAACAGGTGGATCAGCATTATCAACTTCTGCAGCTTTAGCTACGGGTAATTACTATGCTTCTCAAACAGTAGCAGGTTGTGAAAGTACTACAAGAACTTTAACAGCAGTTACAGTTAATACTACTCCAACTGCGCCGGAAACAGCTGCTCAAGCTTTTTGTTCTGCAAATGCACCAATGGTAGATGATTTATCTGCAACAACAGGGACTGCAGTTCAATGGTACAGTGCATCGTCAGGTGGATCAGCATTATCAAGTTCTGCAGCTTTGGCTACGGGTAATTACTATGCTTCTCAAACAGTATCAGGTTGTGAAAGTACTACAAGAGCTTTAACAGCAATAACTGTAAATACAAATCCTTCAGCGCCAACATCAGCAGCTCAAATTTTTTGCTCTGCAAGTGCAGCAACTGTAGCAAACTTAACTGCAGCAGGAACTGCTGTGCAATGGTATAGTGCATCAATAGGTGGATCAGCAATATCGACTTCTGCAGCTTTAGCTACTGGTAACTATTATGCTTCTCAAACAGTATCAGGTTGTGAAAGTACTACAAGAACTTTAACAGCAGTAACTGTTAATACTACTCCTTCTGCACCAACAGCAGCAGCTCAAGAATTTTGTGCTGCAAGTTTACCAACTGTAGCAAATTTAGCTGCACAAGGAACTGCTGTTAAATGGTATAGTGCTGCGACAGGTGGATCATCATTATCAACTACTACAGCTTTAGTTACGGGTACTTATTTTGCTTCTCAAACTGTTAATGGTTGTGAAAGTGCAACTAGAACTTCTGTTGCGGTGACACTTTCAACTCCTATTGCGGGAACAGTTACAGCTTCTGCTACAAGTATTTGTACAGGTACTTCTAGTTTGTTAACTTTAACAGGAAGCGATGGAACAATCCAATGGCAAGTATCAACAACTTCAACAGGTACATTTACAGATATTTCTGGTGCAACTTCCAATACATATAATGCAGCGGGATTAACTTCTACAAGATATTACCGAGCTAAGGTTTCAAAATCAAGTTGTGCAGCTGTTTATACATTAGTACGTTCAATTGCTGTAACAACAGTTCCATCTGTTGGTGGTACTCTAAGCTCAGATATTACAATTTGCACTGGGACAGGTACAACTTTAACCCTAGCTGGTTATACAGGAACAATTTTATGGTATTATTCTACAAATTGGACCGCATCTACTCCTACTTGGACTGCTCTTGCTGGAACAACCGCTTCACTTGCAACAGGTAATTTAACTGCTTCAAGAGCTTATAGAGCTAAATTGACTAGCGGTTCTTGTATTACATATTCCAATCAAGTTTTAGTAACTGTTACTCCAGCGGCTGCGACAAGTGTGATTGCTGGAAGTGGATCAAAATGTATAAATAGCACAGTTAATTTATCTTTAACAACTTTCACAGGGGCTATACAATGGCAGGAAGGTACAAGTGCTACAGGTACTTTTACAAACATTAATGGTGCAAATTCCTCAACATACACAATTGATAATTTAACTTCTACGAGATATTTTAGAGTTGTGGTTACAAGTGGAGTTTGTTCTTCTGTTACATCTGCTGTTGCAACTGTTACTTGTTCACCTCTTTCCGTTGCAGGTGCAGTTACATTTACAGGTTTATCTGAAGTATGTCCTGGATCAACGAAATCATTAAGTGTTACTGGTTCTGTTGGTTCAACTCAGTGGGAGTCTTCATTAGATAATGTGACTTATACTGCAATCTCAGGAGCTATTTCTACTACTTATGTTGCTTCTCCAACTGTTGCAACCTATTATCGAGTGAAGAAAACAAGTGGAACCTGTTCTGCAGTTTATACTACTCCAGTATACCTTACAATCAGCACTCCAAGTGCAGGTGGTAATATTGGTTCTGATATTACTGTTTGTGGTACCACAGGTACAACATTAAACTTAGTTGGAAGTAGTGGAACTATAGCTTGGCAGATGTCTGCAAATTTTACTGCAACGACTCCAACTTGGACAACTCTTGCAGGTCAGACCAATGCTTCACTAGCTACTGGAGCTTTATCATCATCAAGAGCTTATAAAGCGAAGTTGACAAGTGGGTCATGCATAAGTTACTCAAATACGGTAATAGTTACTATGAATCCAGCTTTGGTTACGAAATCAATCACAAGTACAACAACTTCAGGTACAACTGCATTAACTGCATTGTGTACAAATGATTTGACTAAAGTGTTAAATCTAGGTACTGGTTCAGTTGGTAATATCCAATGGCAAGTATCAATTGATAATGGAACAACATATACAGATATCGTAGGTGCTACAGCAGCAACTTATACAGTTGGGGCGCCTGTTGCTGGTAAAAACATGTTCAGAGTGAAACTTTCAAATGCTTGTGGTGTTGTCTACAGTAGCAATGTTTTCACTGTTTATTATACAACATGTGCAGGAAAATCAATTACAAATACAATTGAGACTTCTTTTGCAGCAGTCGCTTATCCAAATCCATTTGCTGATAATTTCATGCTAGAAGTAAGTGCTTCTACTAACGAGATGATCCAAGTAAATGTGTACGATATGTTAGGTAAATTAGTTGAAAATCACAATGTGAAGGTTTCAGATTTATCTACTTTCGTAATTGGTAATAAATTTGTTTCTGGAGTTTACAACATTGAAGTAATTCAAGGTACTCAAATCGAAAGATTGAGAGTTGTTAAAAACTAAGAATACCAATTAATATTGAAACCCGCTTTGATTTTTCAAAGCGGGTTTTTTATTGGTAAAATTTTTAATAGAGAAAATTGCAAAAGTTGAAGCTTCAAGTAAATGGAATAATTTGTAAATCTAAACGGGATTTTTTTTACCTCCCACCAAAAATGCTACTGCCAATTCTTACCATCGTGCTGCCTTCTTGAATCGCAATGGCATAATCTCCACTCATTCCCATCGATAGTTCTTTGAAGTCTGGATTGAATTTAAAATGGTGACTTTTGATAACCTGAAAATAGTTGTAAAGTGTTCTAAATTCATCTCTGATTTGCTCTTCATCGTTAACAAAAGATGCCATACCCATTAATCCAACGATGCGTACATTTTCCATTTCAATGAATTCTTTGGATTCCAAAATTTCTGTGGCTTCTTCAAATGACAAACCAAATTTTGTTTCTTCTGAAGCGATGAAAAATTGTAGCAAACAATCAATGATACGGTTATTTTTCTTGGCTTCCTTGTCTATTTCTTTCAATAATTTCAAGCTGTCAACAGCATGGATCAAAGAAACAAAAGGCGCAAGATACTTGACTTTATTGGTTTGCAAATGTCCAATCAAATGCCATTGGATGTCTTTGGGTAATGATTCATATTTATCAACCATTTCTTGGACTTTGTTCTCCCCAAAAACGCGTTGACCAGCTTGATAAGCTTGAATGAGATCTTCGTTTGGTTTGGTTTTAGAAACGGCGATTAATTGAACCGAAGCTGGCAGCGTTTGCTTCAATGATAATATTTTTTCAGCAATCATTCTTTGATGTTATAAATCGTTAATCCACTGCGCATTTTTGGTTCAACCCAAGTTGATTTTGGTGGCATGATCATTTGATGGTCAGCAACTCTTTTCACTTGTGACATATTAAGCGGAAATAGCACAAATCCAACTTCTGCTTTTCCAGCTCGAATTGGATTTGAAATGGCTTCTAAACCTAAATTTCCACTGATGAATTCAATATTTTGGTCTATTTTTAAATCTTCTATTCCCAAAATTGGAGTCAAAATTTCTTGTGTCAAAATTTCTGGATCTAAACATGAAACTGGATGTTCTTCATGCACTATATTTGATTTACAAGTCAATGAATACCAAATATTTTTCAAATTCATAGTGATTTGATGTTCATGCAATGGTTTGCTTGCGTTTGTCAATTTTTCAATTTCAAACGAAGATGCCAGTCGAGCCAAAAATTCGTTTTCATTCAACCCATTTAATGTTTTTACAAGTCTATTGAACTCCAAAATATTCAATCGGTTTTCGTCAATTAAAAACGCCAAAAAGTACTGATGATTTTCTCCTTTGCGAGTTTCGCCTCTTTTTTCAATGATTTCTGCCAACTTTGCTGAGGATGCCGAACGATGATGGCCATCTGCGATATAGCTCGCAGGAATCGCTTCAAATACCTCTAAAACTGCATCTGTTTGCGTTTTTGATAGCATCCAAAGTTCGTGTTTAATCATGTCGGTCGTCGAAAATTCAAATTCTGGTCTTGCTTTTGAAATTTCAGCGTATAAATTTTCTAAGTTTTCATTGTGTGGATAGGAGAGGAGCACAGGTTCGGCATTAAATCCTACAATGTCCAAATAATCTGTAAACATGGCTTCCCTTGATGTCAAAGTTGCTTCATGTTTTTTGATTAAATCTTGGTTGTATTCTTTTACACTTGCGCCTGCAATAATTCCCAAATAGGCATGGTTGTCTTTCGTTTGTTGATAGAGATAAAGTGTTTCTATTGGATCTTGCACCAAAATTCCTAAATCGCAAAAATTGTCAAATTCCTTTTTGACATTTAAAAATCGTTCTCGAGAATTGGGTCTTGTTTTCACAATCTCCCCAAATTCAGGATTGATAATGTGAATGAAAGAATATGGATTCGTTTCTAATTTGGCTTTCAGGACTGAATCTTTGTATGTATAAATGGGTCTTGTGGCCACCAGATGAACCTTATCTCTTGTCGGACGAATTGCTTTAAACGGTTTTAATTTTGCCATAAAGAAGATAACAATGAGTGATGAAAAAAAGATTCACCACTCAAAATTGATATTAAAAAGTTCCGAATTGCTTGATAATCAAATTAGCTAATTCTAAACCGATTCTATCTTGTGCTTCCAAAGTTGCAGCACCAATGTGCGGTGTACAAGCAATTTTTGGATGATTCAATAAATCTTTTCTTGGATTTGGTTCGTTTTCATAAACGTCCAATGCGATTCCAGCAACAATTCCTGATTCCAATGCAACCAGTAAATCATCTTCATTTACAACACCGCCTCTTGCCGCATTTGCAATGCGAACACCTTTTTTCATTTTTGCAAATTCAGCTGCTGCAATCACTGCACTTCCATCTTCTTGTTTAGGAACATGAATTGAGATAAAATCAGCATTTGCAAGCAAAAAGTCAAGGTCTGTAATTACTGAAACTTTTACTTTTGGCGTTCCCAATCCAGGGATTTCTGCCAATTCAACTTCACATTCTTCAGCAATTTTCCCAACAGCAATTACTTTCATTCCGATAGCCAGAGCGTATGATGCCAAAGATTGTCCAATTCTTCCAAATCCG
>Ga0114967_10004055_pt1 | contig 11880 bp, 11 predicted proteins | sample M_130628_MF_Meta_FD_92639 | JGI IMG/M metagenome (GOLD analysis project Ga0114967, IMG submission 92639) | Freshwater microbial communities from Lake Montjoie, Canada to study carbon cycling - M_130628_MF_MetaG | ecosystem: Environmental > Aquatic > Freshwater > Lake | place: Lake Montjoie... | reverse complement strand
TATCATGCAATAACAGTTTTTAATTTTTATATAAATACGATCTAAATTCCATATAATAAAAATAAAAATATTTAATATGAATATAATATATACATATTAAAAGTAAATAAAAATATAAAACTAGAAAATATAATGGTTTTCCTTTTTTTATTAGATGCAACATGTAGTATTATATGTAAGTGCGCATTTAAACTTGGAACATGGGTTGTCTATAAATCATACGACGGAGTATATTATTTATACAGTGGCACATATAACAATACGAATAATAATAATAATAAAACAATTAAAAAATCAAATACTGGCGAAGATGCAGATTTAGAAAATAAAAAAAACGAAATTGATTTGTCGCATTATGTAATCATAACCGAAGAAGAATATGATGGTTTAAAAAACAAAAATGATAAAAGTAAAATCCATAAACGAAATGTATCATCATTAACTAAAAAAATGGTTGCGAGCAATCAAGAGTGGAAATGTGGATCGTGCAACCAAACGCTCGATTATACGTATGAAATCGACCACCACATTCCGCTATTTAAAGGAGGGAGTAATGAAGTGGGTAATCTAATTGCATTGTGCAGGAACTGTCACGGAAAAAAAACACTACTCGAAAATATTTGATTGTATCAAATATAAGTTAATTTAACTATTAGTATATTTGATAATTAAATTATATTTGATATATATAAATATATAAATATATAATACTCAATTTAAAAATGCATGGTTTTAATAATAAAAAAATAATTAAATGGGTGGAAGAGTGGGAAAATATATTAAAACCAGATTGCATTTATTGGTGTAATGGTTCTAATGAAGAATATGATAACTTATGTCAGCAACTTGTAAAATGCGGAACGTTTAAAAAACTTAATCCAAATATAAGACCCAATTCATATGCAGCAAATAGTGACCCGGAAGACGTTGCTCGAGTAGAAGATCGAACATTTATTTGCTCAAAAAATTCTATTGACGCAGGCCCTACAAATAATTGGTGCGATCCCGCCATAATGCGTAACAAATTATTATCATTATACAACGGCGCAATGAAAGGGCGAACAATGTACATTATTCCATTCAGCATGGGTAATCCAGAATCTAATTTTTCTAAATTCGGGTTACAAATCACAGATTCGGCGTATGTAGTTGTAAATATGAAAATTATGACACGAATGGGAAAATATATTTTAGAATTATTAAACGCAGATGACGATCGAGAGTGGGTCCCTTGTATTCATTCAGTCGGCGCACCACTTATAGAAAAAGCAATGGATGTTCCGTGGCCGTGTAATAATAAAAATAAATACATTGTTCATTTTCCAGAAACTCGTGATGTTTGGTCTTTTGGTTCAGGATATGGCGGCAATGCACTATTGGGCAAAAAGTGTTTTGCCCTGCGCATAGCTTCTCTCATGGGGCGCGACGATGACTGGTTAGCAGAGCACATGTTGATTTTAAAATTAACAAACCCAGAAGGGCGTGTTAAATACATTGCCGCTGCATTTCCTTCTGCGTGTGGTAAAACAAATTTGGCTATGATGGTTCCATCCATTGTTGGTTGGAAAGTAGAGACAATCGGAGACGACATATGCTGGATGAAATTTAGTGCAGATGGTAAATTATACGCCATTAATCCGGAAAATGGTTTTTTTGGAGTAGCCACCGGAACCGGATGGAATACAAATGCAAATGCTATGCACACATTACATTCAAATTGCTTATTTACAAATACGGCAACTACAGTCGATGGAGATGTTTGGTGGGAAGGAATGACTGAAAGTAAACCGGATTTTTTAACTGATTGGCGAAATAAAGAGTGTAGTTTTGATTCTGATTTAAAAAACAATTTACCGGCCGCTCATCCTAATTCACGTTTTACAGCTCCTGCGAGTCAGTGTCCGTGCATTGCGACAGAATGGGAACACATGAATGGTGTGCCAATTTCAGCAATTATTTTTGGCGGGCGTCGTAGCACCACAATGCCGCTAGTTGCCGAGGCATTCAATTGGGAACATGGTGTATTTTTGGGTTCGGTTATGGCAAGCGAAACAACTGCAGCTGCTGGTGGCGAAATAGGTAAATTACGGTTTGACCCAATGGCGATGTTGCCGTTTTGTGGATACAATATGGCCGACTATTTTACTCATTGGCTGAAAATGGGTAATACAAACAATGATAACGACAATGGCAATGACAATGACAATGACAACAAGTCAAATAACGAGCTACCAAAAATTTTTATTGTAAATTGGTTTAGGCGTAATGAAAATGGTAAATTTATTTGGCCAGGATTTAGTGAAAATTCAAGAGTATTGAAATGGATATTTGATCGGACTGATGGTAAGTTAGATGCGAAGGAAACGCCGATTGGATATTTGCCATACGCGGATGATATTGACACCACATCATTGAATGTTTCAAAAGCCGATATTGAATCCATTATAGATATAGATGTAAACGGATGGAGAGAATATATTATTCAAATTAAAGAATTTTATAGTAAATTTCATGACCGTATTCCAGATAAACTTTATAAAATATTAAATATTTTAGTAAACAATTTTAATTTGCAATTATTGAACAAGTAAAAAAATATACAAATAAAAATAAAAATAAAACAGTATTATAAATAAAAAATAAATAAAAAGTAAATAAACTAGTAAAATAGTAAAATGGTTTATGTCAAAGGACGAAGTTTATGCAGGGGGAATTGCCCTCTACCCGTTTTTCAATATAATATAGATAATGCCAATACAAGTTTGGTGCCGAGGTTCGTAAGAAATACTATTATTATCAACACATCACGGTTTCAAGGCGGAGGTCGACTGCAGTTTGCAAATCAGCAGCTGAATGCTTTTGGAAAATGGGCGGGATGTCCGGGTGGTTCTGGACCCGGATATTCTTCTACTAATCGTTACATTCCTAATCAAAATACCAGCGTTGGTCCGGCAGTCGGAGGTCCTCAAACGATTTGTTTTTCGCGTTGTTGATCATCTATCGCATTCGCAATAATATGCGTAAATGTAGAATTATATTTAAATTTAGCAAAATCTTATTATTTTATTTTCTTATGATAAAGTATAAATAAAATATATATTTAGTAATTTCATAACAAAAATGGTTAAAAAAGGTTCTGATGGAATGTACCACCTTGCAGGACATACATATTCTGTAATTCGAGGAGCTAGGTCTCAAGTTATGCACGGCACCGCCTACAAAACTGTAGGCGGTTTGACGAAGAGTCATCTCATGTACAACAAGTATGGCCGAATCGTTTCCAGACGCAAACACGCAACCGCCAAACGCGAGAATCGTCTTAAAAAAGCTGGATGGGTTCCGATTGGTAAAGGGAAATTTGGTTCCGTTTTTGTCGGTGATAAGAAAACGCGTAGTAAGCGTAGTTCAAGCAAAGGTCGCCGCGGCAAGTCACACAAAAAACATTAAGTGACATTAAGTGATAGATTTATAATAAATGATAAGAAATAACGTCATGAAAATTCACAAAAAAATGAATAATAAAGTAAATGTTTCTTCTTTTTATTATTAATATAAAATAAATTATATATATTATATAATTTATTATGGACAATATAAAATTAAAAAAATTAACTTTTATTGATATAACGACTTCTGTTAATCATAAATTTATTAAAAATAGAGCAATTGGCGCAAGTGAATATCAATGTTATAATCTAATGGAAATATTATCGCATGCGCACTCAATAACTTGTTATAATTTAAATAAAGATGTAGTTAACATTGACAATATTTTATACAAATCATTTGAAAATGATTTATTAAATGATGACATTGAAATTGATTCTGTTATAATAGTGCAACGCATGCTTCCAAACATAAAAAATAAAATATACAATAAAATAAAAAATAATAAAATACTTTTATGGATTCATGATTTAGTGGAAATGTATGTATTTATGTGTAACTATAATAGCGAAGAACAAGCATACTATAAAAATAATGAACGATTTAGAGATGAAATATTAAGAGAATTTTATGAAAATAAAAATATAAATTTTATATTTGTAAGTAACTTCATAAAACATAAATTTGTAAATTATTTTAAAAATTACGGGTTTATAATAGAACAATCGAGATTACATGTAATATATAATATTATGTATGAAGAAGAATATGTAGGTGTAAAAAATGACATTATTCCAGTAAATAAAAATTATATTACATATGCGTCAGCATGGCAAAAAGGAATAGAACATGTTATAAATGTATTTGATTATGCAAAAAAATATGATCGAGAATTGAAACTAGTTTTACTTTCTCCTGGTTATGACTGGAATAATTGGACTAGTTATGCGAATGATCTAAAACAAAAATACGGTAAAGATGTAATCATTCATGGTCCCGTAGATAAATTAAAATATTCAAGAATAATTAAAGAATCTCTTGTTGTTTTATCAACAATATTTGAAGAAACATTTGGCTGCGTTTTTGCAGAGAGTTATTATTTAGGAACACCTGTAATAGCCGACCACAGAAGCGGAGCCATTAGAGAAATTATAGATAACAATTTTATAGTTAATTTTGATAATAAAAAAGAAACGTTTAACAAAATTATGGAGGTAAAAAATAATAGAAACAATATGAATGTACACTTGAATTCAAAATTTGGTTTGGAAGAAAATTTGAAATTATGGAATAGTATTATAAATTATAAATATAACATAGTAGATAAAGTAAAAAATTTTCGAGGACATTATAATTTATGCGAAGGAACAGTAAAAAAGTATATTGAATATATTAAAAATAGTGACATACTTGACATTGGAAGTAATGTTGGTTTTTTTAGTGAAGCGATTATAAAGAATACAACTTATAAATCAATTCATTTGTTTGAACCATCAAAAGAATATTATGAACACGGTAAGCATTTATTACAACAGTATAATAATATGTATTTTAATAACTATGGTTTAAGTGATACAGAATATATAAGAATTTTATATAAATCACCAACAGACAATATAGGATGGAACACTTTTCTTGAAAAAGACCCTAATCAACCAAATAATTTTATTGATTATATGATAAAGGAAGAATGTATTTTAAAAAAATTAGATGATTATGAAATAGATAATATAGATTTTATAAAAATCGATGTAGAAGGTTTTGAAAATCAAGTTCTAAAAGGAGGAATGAATTTAATTTCAAAACATAAACCATATATACTAATAGAAGTTGGATGGGGGACTAATCATCCTAATTGGAAAGATTGTGAAAAACAATATAATAAATTATTTGAACTTGGGTATAAAAAAGTAATTTTTAAAGATTACACAGAAGATGTATTATTTGAACCTATATAAAAATGAAACTATATTTAATTTTAATAAAAAATATATAAGTATTAATAATATAAATAATATAATAAACATAACAAATATGGATGATATTTCAATTGGTTATTTAAGTTGGAAACGTCATAATGTTCTAGAACAAACTTTAAAAAGTCATATAGATAATGGCTTATTTGACCTTATAAAAAAAAATAACAGAATCATATTTTTCCAAGAAATATCAGACATTGATAAAATAATAGCAGATAAATACCAATGTATACATTTTGGAGAACCAGATAATATAGGTATATTAAATGGATTTATAAAATTATTAGAAAAATGCAACACGGAATATTTTATTTTTTCAGAAAATGATTGGTTGCTTATAGAGAACGGCGAAGTTACTAAAAATATATTAGAAGATTGTTTAGAGCTTTTAAATAATAATTATTGTAACGTAATCAGATTGAGAAGTTCTTCGAACCCCGGAAAACCCTTGTATTCTATGCCAACGGATGTTGAAGAATGGCAACGGCAAAATGTTAACGATTTTCCATATAAATTAGAAAGTTTAACATGGGTAAATGAACCAAATCATGTTTATAATAATATATTGGAAGAATTTAGTAATAATTATAAATGGTACATTACTACATTAAAAAATCAAAAATGGTCAAATAATATTTTCATTGCAAAAACTGAATTCTTGAAAAAAACAATATTACCCTTGATTGCAATATGTAAAAATAATAATAATGATAAATATACAGGATTGGAAGACATTTTAACAAATTATAATAATTACCTAAGTATAAATGATGAGCTAGATTGTATTATAAAAAATTATTCAAATATAAAAATTGCTGGAGGTAAGGGACTATTCATGCACAAAGATTATATATAAGTTGGCAGCGGCGACTTGTACACATTCATTCGTGTAAAAAGTATATACGCAAAAAATGGACATTTATTTTAAATAAGGAAATATATTTTAATTTAAATAATTTTTTATTAAATATTATTTAAAATAAATTATATATTAAGAATATAGATAATCTAGTAGAAGTAGAATGGGATACACGAGAGATAAAAAAACCGGTCTATACAATATTAAAGGAAACACATACGAAAAAATTCGCGGATCACGAACGCAAGTTATAAATGGAACTGCCTATATGACAACCGGTGAACTTACAAAAAATCAACTGGTTTACAGTAAAGAGGGATACATTGTCAGCAAAAAAAAACACATTACCGCAAAAAAAGAAATGCGTCTTGAAAAATACGGTTACTTTACCAAGAAAGGCAAATTCGGTTCAACGAAGAAAAGAAAATCAAAGGGACGACGGTCACGGTCGCATTCGATGAAAGGTTGTGGAGAAGATGAAAGTGAATTGTAAAGAAAATAAATTTTTTATCATACTTATTTTATATGCTTATTATAAGCATATAAAATATAATAAGCATATAAAATAATAAGCATATAAAATAATAAGCATATAAAATAAATATGATAAAAAATATTTATAATCCGCTATCTGAAGAAGAGCAAAAAAATATCGTTGATTATTTTAAAAAAAATGTAGTCAATGCATCTTTATTAGTAAATAATAAAATAATGTTTGATTATGTTGGATTGAAACTACCTCCAAAAGAAAAAGCTTTATATTATTTGAATCATGCGAGTAATAGTAACTCGATTCCCCCTCCCGAAAGAATGGCAGAAGTAAGAATATATGAAGTTGAAAAAGATAAATATACTGAATATATATTACTTTTAGAAGAAAATAATGTGGTTAAAATTGTTGAAACTAATGTTATCAAAGGAGCAAGACCAACATATAAAGATTATAATGAAGATACGGCAACAAGTGTCGCATTAAAAGACAAACGTGTGATTCAAGCTTTACTTGATTCCGGTGTTACAATGGAAGAAATGACAAATATCGCCTTTGACGTGAATGTTGATGGTAGAATTTACAAAGCGCAACCCTGTAAAAATATAAAAGAATGTAATAAATTACGCACTGACGATAATCCGAATATTACAAATATTTTATATAGGACAACACCACGACCTCATTCATATTATTTAATTCCTTATTTAAAAACAACCCCATATTTAAATTCATTTTATAATCAACCAGTATCAGATATAATGATATTATATAATGCACTAACTAATACAATACTGGATGTTTATAAAGAGGGAGAAAATATACCTATTCAAAAAAATAATCCTGATTGGAATTCGAGACCAACAGGCAATCTTTTAAATAAAGTTACTAATACTATAGAAAACAATACAAATAATTTTACTATAAATGATAATGTTGTTGAATGGAGTGACTGGAAATTTACAATTGGATTTCATGAAACATTCGGTTTAGTTTTACATAATGTTTCTTTTTTAGATAGAACCGGTTGGATTGCTGATAATAATTCAAAACCTATAAGAAGGGATATATTATATCAGGCCAATATTGCGGAATTAATTACAACGTATGCTGCAAATCCTAAAATTCAAAATCAATCTAATCTTTTACAGCTTGGTGAATACACCGCTGGAAGATTTACAAGAGGACAAATAAAAGGGATTGACTATCCTCAATATGCTTCATTGTTAAGTTTTTATTTTACAAGACCAAATGGTGATGTTCGTTTTAAAAAAGATATTGTAAGTATATACGAAAAAGATCCCGGATTTTTATGGCGGTTTAATAATTTCGGAAACAATAAACAAGGTCAAACAGGAATTGAATTACATGTTTCTACTTTATACAGCGTTGGTAATGATGATTTTACTTTTAGTTGGATATTTTCACTCGATGGCAAAATAAAATTTGAAGTTTGTAATTCCGGTGTTCTTAGGACATTGGCATCTAAATCAGATTCTGTAAAATCAGCAAGCGATGTTTTGGTTCGACCGAATGTTATAGCCAACTCATACTGTCATAATGTAGTTATGAGATTAGATTTTGCCGTTGATGGTATAAAGAATACAATATGTGAAGTAGATTATAAAAATAAAAAAGACAACAATCTGTTTGGTAATGTTTTTGGTAATGTTTTTATTGAAAAGAAAAAAATGTTAAAATGCGAAAAAAAAGCTACAAGAAACCAAAATTTTGATCTACAACGAGCATGGATAGTATATAATAAAAAATCAATCAATTATATGGGGAATAGTAGGGGATATAAACTCGAACCCGGATTTAGTATGTTCAAACTGTATAACCCAAATCAAAGAGTATGTAAAAGAGCAAACTATTTACTAAATACCATTAATGTTTCATTATATAGAGATGAAGAATATTATCCTATTGGAAAATATCCAGTTGAATCTGAAAAGGATTTTGGTATTCGCAAGTATATTAAAAACAATGAAAGTATTGTAGACAAGGATTTGGTTGTATGGTATTCATTTGGGATGTCTCATAAACCAACTCTTGAAAATTATCCATACGTAAATAAACAAACATTCGATTTCAGTATTACCCCTCACAATTTTTTTAATGAAAATCCATCTTTATATATAAATAATCCATCGATCATGTCCTAAATATTAAAAATATGTTATAATATGTAATATAATTAAAATAAAATATATAATTATATTACACATTATATTAAGACGTTCCAGTCAAGACATGGAACATCAGCAGCCAATAGAAACAATATACGGAACAAGTTTAAATTTGGATATACCTGTGTTGAAATGTAAAGGGGGGGGGCAGAACCTAGGGAAGACGAAGTGGATTGTCAACCAACTGCTGATGCTCCTGATAATAATAAATATCATGTAAATATTATAAATACGTTTGTAGATTTTTTTGTTCAATATTATAATAATACTGTAGATGATACCGTAAGTGATGATGGTAAAAAATTTGGTAAATATTTGCAAAGTGTATTACAACTAAAAAAAATAATGTATTCATTCACAACAGAACATAAAGAAGATAAATATAGACCAATTGTTGATTATATAAAAGAACAAAATTATGCTGATAAAATAAAATCTAGTTTTGGTATGGTATCAAATATGGGTCGTGGTAATATGAAAGTAAATGTTGAAACTTCGGTACCGTTTCAAAAAAAAGTCAATTTATATTTACTTGTCCTTTCGTATAACGTTCTTTCATTTAGTGGCATATTAGGAATTGATATTATAGAAATAGACGTTATCATTGAAGAAGAAAAAAAGAAAGGAGAACAAAGTTTTATTTTACAATTTTTGCCAAAAGATATAGAACATTCATGTTTTCACGCCATTCAACTTTTATTTAATAGAAATGAAATTGATACACTTATAATTCGAAAAATTAATCAAATGGCGGAGGCGCATAACGCCGGAGGTTCAAAACGTTTTCAGAAAAAATACAATAAATATCGAAAACACAAATCTCGAAAACACAAATCTCGAAAACACAAATCTCGGAAACACAAATCTCGGAAAAGTAATAAAAAAAACGCAAAAAAAAATAAGATGTTTTAGGACATGGATAACAATATAACAATACAATCAACATAATTATTCTGACTCCAAAATAAACTGATTCAGAACAAAATTGATACCATAGTAAGTGCAAGAAAATAAAACACTTATAAAAAGTAGCCCAGAGAGATTATGATTTCCGTCCTTGTTAAAAATGCTGGGTAAATACATGAGCAAATATTTACGCATAATTGGTAGCTGGAATGTGAAGTAGAGAATGGCTAGAAGAATCGGGACTTGTAATGTGTCGTAAATGACGTCGAGAGATTCTGACTGGTTTACCATTTTAGCGCGATGGTCCATATAAGAACGAGTATTTTCATGGTGTTCGCGTATATAATCCACGTGATCTCTCGGAATATAATTTGGAACAGTTTGTTCATCCGAAATGACGGATTCGGTATTTCTAGGAACATCACGAATGGGTAGAGCCGTGAGTCCAGAACTTGTGGCGCGTTGCAATCCCGTCACCAATTCGTTTACGTTGATATTGGTTGCTACGGTTGTTTGATGTTGTTCTTGTTGTTGTTGCTGTTGCTGCTGTTGCATCGGTGCCCCCCCTGAAATATTCGGATTGTATGTTTGAACAGGAATTTCCAGTTTCTGATTCTGAACAATGCCAGACCCGTGTGTAGCGCTTGCAGGAGCTCCGGGCAAATCATCGATACTTGTTGTGTCGCTCATCTTTTTTATTTTATTATTCTATAAACAAACTCCTTAAATGTTGTGTTGTCGACGACGCGTGGAGGAAATAAATGAATATGAATAAATTCTTATAATTTTCTTCTAAATATATGGAATAAAATTATACTATATCATATTACGCAATCCGTTGCTCAATTCCACCGTTTTTTTATTTTGGTCGCATTTTTGGGTCGAAATTTTATACTTGTAACATTCGTTTCCGTATTTGTAAATTTGTCCGTTTGTTACATCTTTTATAGGCGGCGACTCAAAGTGAATACAATTTCCATCTTTGCACGCCTTTCTAAATAATGCGGCAAGTCCGAGCCCGAGAATAATAGATAGAATGTATTTGCTATTCGACTTGTGTATCCATTCTTGTATGTTGATCATTGTTCTGTCAATTAATATTGTTAATATTATTACATGCTATTTTTTATTTTTACTTAATTTTTACTTGTTGTATTTTAATTCAAGTAATTTTCAAACAATTCTCTTGTGCTCATCATTGATTTATCAACATCTTTAACACTCCCTAAACTCACATTCAACTCTGTAATATCTACATTTACAACATTTTTCGTGTATAAATAATTTAATATTTTCTTACCATTTTCTAAATTTATTCCGCCACTATCAACTGTCCCGGTGGATGGTATATATTTTGGATCGATACAGTCCACGTCAAACGATATATGAAATGGCGATTTTCCCACAAATTGTTCGATTTTTGCAAGTGCCGATGGTAAATCACTATTTATTTCGGATGGCGTAATTGTTTTAATATTGTATTTATAAATAATGTCAACTTCAAACGGGTCCAAACAACGCGTTCCAACAAATAATAAGTTTTCAAGCTTGAGTTTATTTTTTATAAAAGGGAAATCTCCATTTACATCTTTGTCTATTCCGGTTATAAAACTTAAAGGCATTGCATGATAATTTTTAGCGAGCGCGCTATCATACGTATTGATATCTCCGTGAGCGTCAAAATATATTACTTTTGCGTTTGGGTGTTGGTTTAGCGTGTCTGCCATTGTTGCAATTGCCATAGAATGATCTCCGCCTATGTTTATTTTTGGACTTTTTATTGCCTTATTTGCATTGTAAAGGTTAATAATATTTTTATATAAATCATTTGTCATTTTAATTTTTACGAAGGAATGATCTTTGTGATTTATCAGTTTCGAAAATTTGCTTGGCGTTTTATCTACACCCGGTTTATTTTGTCCTAAACTTTCTGGATAAAGAACTATTTTTTTGAATTTATGTTTGATGTATTTAAAATCTTTACCTCGTGAAAAAAATAACCTTCTTGTTTTAAAATTATTTTTATTTTTATTATACGCGTAATCTTTTTTATTATTTTTTTTTACTGTG